>Ga0187777_10000042_pt1 | contig 89387 bp, 101 predicted proteins | sample 1015_Q2_SP5_10_M_FD_132416 | JGI IMG/M metagenome (GOLD analysis project Ga0187777, IMG submission 132416) | Tropical peat soil microbial communities from peatlands in Department of Meta, Colombia - 1015_Q2_SP5_10_MG | ecosystem: Environmental > Terrestrial > Soil > Wetlands > Peat | place... | reverse complement strand
TGCATCCTCGTCTCCCAGGCGAGCTTCTGGCCGGCCGGCGATGCGTCCGATGCCCGGTCGCGCCCGACCCCACGACTGAGACTACGGGCGCCGAGAGCCGACCGCCACCCTCGCTAGATTGATCGCGAGCGTAACGACCTTCACCTCCCACGCATGGGGCCGTGCATTCGACTCGCGACCGAAGCGTAAGACGATTCGCTCCGTTGGTTACCCTCACCCTGGTGCTCACGCCGGCTCCCATCAGCCATGGACTCGCCGCCCAGAGCGCCACTCCGAGGACCGCCGACTGGCCAACCTATGGCGGCGATCCGGGCGGGAGCCGCTATTCGCCGCTCAAACAGATCGACACCAACAACGTCGCGCGGCTCGAGATCGCCTGGGTCTACCATACCGGCGACGTCTCCGACGGAACCGAAGGCCGCCGCAAGACCGAATTCGAGACGACGCCGATCGTCGTGGACGGGACGATGTACCTCTCGACCGCCTTCAACCGCGTCATCGCACTCGACCCGGAGACCGGCAAGGAGAAATGGAGCTTCGATCCGAAGATCGATCTCCGCGTCTCCTACTCCGAGGGCCTGATGAATCGCGGCGTGTCTCTCTGGACTGATGCCGACCGCACCGGCCCCGGCCCGTGCCGTACGCGCCTCTTCATCGGCACCATCGACGCCAGGCTCTTCAGCCTCGACGCCGCCACCGGTCAGCCGTGCGGGGACTTCGGCACCGGGGGATACGTCGATTTGAGAGGCGGCATCCGCAACATCAAGCGACCGGGAGAGTACGAGGAGACTTCGGCACCGGCGGTCATCGATGGCCTGGTTGTCGTCGGGTCCTCGATTGCCGACAACGATCGGGTCGACAGCCCGAGCGGCGTCGTCCGGGCATTCGACGCGCGAACCGGAGCGCTGCGGTGGAGCTGGAAGCCAATCTCCGATTCGATCGCGCCGACGGGCGCGGGGAACGCGTGGGGAACAATCTCCGTCGACCCGGAGCGGCACCTGGTGTTCGTACCCACAGGGAGCGCGAGCCCGGACTACCACGGCTTCAAGAGGCCGGGAGCGAATCGGTGGGCCAACTCGGTGGTCGCCTTACGCGCCTCATCGGGAAGGATGGTATGGGGCTTCCAGCTCGTTCATCACGATCTCTGGGATTACGACAACGCAGCCCAGCCGGTGCTCGCAACGCTCAGGAAAGGCGGCGAGACAATTCCCGTCGTGATTCAGGGGAACAAATCGGGCTTCCTCTACGTGTTGAACCGCGAGACGGGGAAGCCGGTCTTCGGCGTCGAGGAGCGCCGCGTACCCGCCAGCGACGCGGACGGCGAAGACGCGTCACCGACTCAGCCATTCCCCCTCGCGCCGCCACCGCTGGTGCCGCAGCGCCTCACCCCCGATAGCGCATGGGGGCCGACGCCTGACGACCGCGCCGCCTGCCGCGCCCGCATGGAGCACCTCCGCTCCGAGGGCGTCTTTACACCACCAAGCGCGGGCGGCACGATCGCCTATCCCGGCAACCTGGGCGGCATGAACTGGAGCAGCGGCGCCTTCGATCCGCAGCGTCAGATATTCGTGACGAACGTCAACAATCTTCCGATGGAGGTGCACCTCATCCCGCGCGACCAATATCAGCAGCTCGAAGATTCGGCGAGGGCTGGCCAATTCCGCGCCGAGGTGTCGCCGCAACGTGGCACACCTTACGGCATGAGCCGCGAAGTTCTGCGCTCGCCGAGCGGGCTTCCGTGCAATCCACCACCCTGGGGCTCCCTCGTCGCCGTGAACTTGGCGGATGGCTCGATTCGCTGGAGCGTCCCGCTAGGCACCACCGCGGACCTTCCCTTTGCCGGCGGCGTCGCGGTCGACGGGACACCGAGTCTCGGCGGACCGATCATCACCGCCGGTGGACTCGTCTTCATCGCCTCGGCGATGGACAACTACCTCCGCGCCTTCGATGTCGAGTCGGGGCGCGAGCTCTGGAAGGGGCGTCTCCCGGCGGGAGGGCAGGCGCTGCCGATGACGTATCGCCTTCGCAACGGCAAGCAGTACGTGGTAGTCGCCGCCGGCGGCCACGGAAAGATCGGCACGACCCTCGGCGACGCGGTCGTGGCGTTCGCTCTGCCGTAGCGCGGATTTCCTACACGGGCCGCTCGCGCTGGACGTGACGCAAGCGAAGCTGCTCTTCGCGCTCGCGCTCCTCGAGCGCGTCGCGCACCGCGCTGATCTGCGACTCCAGTCGAGGAGCGATGCGCTGCTCGAGCGTCCGAAGGCGCCGCGTCGTCTCGGCGAGCGCCTGGCCGAGGCGGCGTACGCGTTGCTCGCGAGGGGCGGCCTCGATCAACATCTCGGCGAGCGCCTCGAAGCGCTCCGCGGTCTCGCTCGCGGCGGGGCCGGTGATCGCCGGCGCCAACCCCCGCGCATCCACCGTCCTCCCGACCGGCGTGTGTCCCTCGACGTCGGTGACCGCGATTCCCCAGACGACGGCCGGGCGGAGCTTCACCACGAGGTCCCGCGTCGGGAGGCTCATCGCCCCGAGGCCGGTGCCGCCGTGCGCGGCGAGGGCGTCAGCGAGCGCGAGGCCCGCGGCATCCATCGCCACGCCGATTCTGGCGCGCACATCGATCGCCGGCCGCGCAAGCCGAAAGAGCTCGACGACCAGGGCCTCTCGCTTTCGCCGGATGAGGTGCGCCCCCTTCGCCACCCGTGTCAGCTCTCGACGGGCGCGGAGCAAGTTCATTCGGGTGGGGGCGAGATGATCGCGGGCGCTCATGCCTCGGGCTCCGGCGCGTCGTTCGTCGGTCGGGCCGCCCAGGTGGCGTCGCTCACCCGGCCCAGGTCATCGCGCGGGAGCGTCGCGAGGAGTCGCCAGCCGGCGGCAAAGGTCGCATCGAGCGACCGGCGTCCCTCGCGCTGGCCGATGAACTCGGTTTCGAACCGCTCGGCGAAGGCCATCGCGCGCCGGTCGGCGGCGGGGAGTCCGCTCTCCCCGACGATCGCCGCCATCGTCCGCGCCTCACGCCCGCGGGCGTAGCTCGCGTAGAGCTGGTCGCTCCACTCACGGTGCTCCGGGCGGGTGCGCCCCTTGCCGATGCCGCCGCTCATGAGCCGCGACAGCGACGGAAGGACATCGATCGGCGGCGAAACGCCGCGGTGATGCATCTCACGGCTCAACACGATCTGTCCCTCGGTGATGTAGCCGGTGAGGTCGGGGATCGGGTGCGTGACGTCGTCGTCAGGCATGGTCAGGATGGGAATCTGTGTCAGGGAGCCCGCACCCCCGCGCAGGATCCCGGCTCGCTCGTAGAGCGAGGCGAGATCCGTGTACATGTAGCCCGGATACCCGCGGCGGCCGGGGATCTCCTCGCGCGCGGTGGCGATCTCGCGCAGCGCCTCGCAGTAGTGCGTGATGTCAGCGATCACCACGAGCACGTGGATGCCGCAGTCGAAAGCGAGGTACTCGGCTGCCGTGAGGGCGAGCCGCGGAGCCAGCAATCGCTCGACGGCCGGGTGAGAGGCTTCGTTCAGGTAGAGCACCGTGTGCGCGAGCGCACCGCTCGCCCTGATGCGATCGAGGAATTCCCGCGTCTCGCGGGCCGTGATGCCGACGGCGGCGAAGACGACGGCGAACGGTTCGCCGCGCGGCGCCCGCGCCCACTCGACGATCCGTGCCGCGATCTCGAGGCCGGGAAGCCCCGGGCCACTGAATACGGGGAGCTTCTGCCCGCGCACAAGCGTGTTCATTCCGTCGATCGCGCTCACCCCCGTCTCGATGAAGTCGCGTGGTGGCGCGCGTCGCACCGGATTGATCGGCGCTCCCTCGATCGGCCGCACCGCGTCGCCTACCGGCTCGGGAAGTCCATCGACCGGTGCGCCATGCCCGTTGAAGGCGCGCCCGAGCAGCTCGCGCCCGACGACCGTCGATGCGACGTCACCGGTGAGGGATACTTCCGCCCGATCCGGAGCGAGGCCGACCGTCTCGTCGAGCAGCTGGACGACCGTGGCGTGCTCACCGGCATCGATCACTTGCCCGCGGCGGTCGGCAATTCCCGTCTGTCGCACGACCACCCACTCGCCCAGCGAGACGCGCGGCGTGCGCGCGAGGAAGAGGAGGGGACCGCCGGCGGCGGCTGCCCCGCGGTGAACGCGCTCGAGCCCGACGCTCACGCTGCCGCCCCGTCGCGCAGAGCCATGAGCTCGCGTCGCACCGGTCCGAGATCCATCGCGGCGTAGGCTGTGCCACGGGCGATCTCGGCCTCGGCCCGGCGCCAGGCATCGAGCGCCGCCTTCGCCATCCGGAAGGTCTTGCCGGGGGACGATGTCGCATCGCGCGGGTCGTACGCGTTCTGCCGGAGGACGATCTCGCGGACAATCGCCGAGAGCTCCATCACCAGCCGGTCGCGGTCCTCGAGCGCCTCCGGGCCGACGAGGCTCGCGATGTCGCGGAGCTCGCGCTCGCGCTGAAGGAGTGCGAGCAGGTCGGAGCGCACCGTCGACCACTCGGCGCCGGCCTCGTGAGCGAACCATCCGGCAACCGAATCGGCGTACAGCGAGAAGCTCGAGTCCCAGTCCACCGCCGGGTAATGACGCTGGTGGGCAAGGGCGGGATCGAGCGCCCAGAGCGCGCCGGCGACGCGCAGCGCCGCCTGGGTCACCGGCTCCGAGAAATCCCCGCCGGGTGGAGAGATCGCACCGATGATCGTGACCGCACCCTCGCGCTCAGGAGCGCCTAACGTCCGGACGTGCCCGGCGCGCTCCAGGAACTGACCGAAGCGGCTCGCAAGGTATGTCGGGTATCCCTCTTCCCCCGGCATCTCACGCTGCCTCGCCGCCAGCTCTCGCAGCGCCTCTGCCCATCGGGAGGTGGAATCGATCATCAGGGCGACGCGCTGCCCCTGATCGCGGAAGTACTCGGCGATCGTGACCCCCTGGTAGATGCTCGCCTCGCGCGCGGCCACCGGCATGTTGGACGTGTTCACGATCAGCACCGAACGGTCCATCACTTTGCGCCCCGTGCGCGGGTCGACGAAGGTAGGGAAGTCGGTGAGGACGTCGGTCATCTCGTTCCCGCGCTCGCCGCAGCCGACGTAGACCACGACGTCGGCGTCGGCGAACTTCGCCAGCGACTGCTCGATGATCGTCTTCCCCGTGCCGAACCCACCGGGGACCATCGTGCTCCCTCCTTCGGCGACGGGGAAGAAGAGGTCGAAGACACGCTGGCTGGTGACGAACGGACGGGCCGACCCGAGGCGCTCGGCGACCGGGCGCGGGACGCGCACGGGCCAGCGATGAGAGAGTGAAAGTGGCGTGCCGTCGTCGAGCGCGCCGATCGTTGCGCCAACCGTGTGCGTGCCGGCCGAAATTCTCGCGATCGTGCCGCTGACTCCCGGCGGGACGAGGATCCGATGGGTGAACGCCTCGCGCTCGACGACTGTCCCGAGCACGTCGCCCGGGCGCACGATGTCGCCGGCCGCTCGAAGTGGCGTGAACGACCAGGTGGTCGTCGCGTCGAGCGTATTGGCCTGCACGCCCGGCGCGATGAAGTCTCCGGTAGCCGCGGCCACCCGCTCGAGAGGGCGTCCGACGCCATCGAGCACCGAGCCGAGTAATCCCGGCCCGAGTTGTGCCGTGAGTGTGGCGCCGGCGAGCACCACCGGCTCGCCGACGGCGAGGCCGGTGGTGTCTTCGTACACCTGCAGCGTGCCGAGATCGCCGCGCACCTTGATGACTTCGCCGAGGAGGCGCCGCTCCCCGACCCATGCCAGCTCGAAGAGCGATGCGGAGAGCGGAGTCGCCTCGACGAGTGAGCCGGCCACCCGGGTGATGCGGGGAGGTTGACCGTTCATTGCAGGCGCACCCGGTAGCCGATGGCGCGGCGGAGAAGCTCGAGGATGTAGCCCTCGGCGTCGGCGCGCTCGCCTTGCCACCGAACCGAGGGAATGGGCACCAGGATCGGCACTGCCCGCCGCTCGAGCTCGTGCCGGACGGCATCGGGTACGGCGTCGAGCAGGGCCTGGTCGACGAGCAGGATGCCCAGCTCCGGCGCGGCCGCCGCAGCCGTTAGGCGCTCGGTCGCCATGTGCAGGTCTCTCACCTCATCCGTCCGGAGCCCGGCGAGGCGGAAGCCGGCGGCGACGCCGGGCGATGCGAGGACGTGGATGGTCCAGCTCATGCCGCCTGCCAGCCTGCGCGTTCAGGGGAAGGCGCGCGCGGGATGCGCAGCACGATGCTCCAGAGGGCGCGCTGGAGCGCCTGCAGCTCCGCCCGCGAGCGCAGCACCAGAAGAATCACCGGCGCGAGTCCGAGGGGTTCCCGTCGCGCGTCGGCGAGCGCTTCGCGGATCATCGCCTTGAGCACCGCATCCTCCGCGCTCGCCCCGGCCGGGGGGGATAGCGCGACGTCGGGCGCAGAGCCCGGGGCATGCATATGCGTTCGCGCCGCGAGCGTGTCGCAGGAGCGTGCCGACAACGCGCCGGCCATGTCGTCGAGCCCGATGAGCTCTCCTCCCTCAACGAAGAGATCGGCCGCCGAGAGATCCGCCCGCCCCGTCGCCAAGGCGCGTGCCGCCCACGCGTTCTCCACGTCGACCGTCCGCCGCACGAAGCGCCGCAGCGACGGATCGCCGTCCGCGCCACGCGCACTCTCAGCGAGGCCGCGAACGAGCGCCATCTCGAGGTGGAGCAGGTCGGGGCGCTGGCGCATCGCTTCGGCGGAGACGAGCCGCCCGAAGGGATGGCGCCATGCCAGCAGCAGGGCTCCGATCGTCGCGACGTCTCCGGCGCCGGCGAGCTGGTCGATGGCGCGCATCGGCAGCGCGGGTGTGGCGATCAGTCCGGCCGTTCGTGCCTCGGCAGCGAGTCCCGCCGTGGTGGCGCGCAGGAGTTGCCGCAGGACGAGACGGTCCTGATCGAGGAAGATCGGGGAAAGCCGGCCGCGCCGCGGTCCCGCCCAGCGAGCGAGAACCCGAAGGCGCGCGGCGGCTCGCCGGCGCAGCGACTCCTCGACGTGCGCCGGATCCGCAGCTTCGTCGACCGCCGGCAGCGCGCCGAACGCCACCAGTCGGGCAGCGAAAGATGGGACGTCGGGCTCGGAGGCGAGGGTCGCGAGATGTGAGTGCGTCAACAGATGCGTGGACAGGCCCCGAGCGCGGGAGACGATATCGACCCAGGTCGTCACCGTGAGGGCTCTCCCTCGACTTCTCGCGCGATGGAGATGGCGAGCCGCGCCCGGTCACGCCTCAAGGCGCGAACAAAGGTGGCGTCTACCGCCAGCCGCCGGTCGGCCGTCACGACGATCAAGCCGAGGCCTACCGTCTCGTCAGGCATCACCGTCAGTCCCTCACGCCCGCTCGACGAAGCGACCTTGCGCACCGTCGCCACGATCGAGCTCGGCGCACGAACGACGGCGTCACCGGCAGGCAGGTACGGCAAGGCGGTCGAGAGCAGTGACGCGAGGCGCTCCGCCGGCACGGTGGCCCCGGCGCAGCCATTCAGGGCCTCTTCCGCCGCCGCGAAGATTCGCGTGAGCGCATCGGCCCGGGCGACCAGTAGATCGCGTCGCGTGCGCTGGCGCGTCTCGTCGGCGGCTGCCGCATCGGCAAGGTCGGCCTCGCGGCCGAATTGCTCGAGCGCGAGGGCGCGGCGATGCGCGATCTCGTCGCGCGCGTGTTGGCGGATCGCCTCTGCCTCCGCGCGCGCCGCGGCCGTGCGCGATGCGACGGCGGCGTCGGTCTCCGCATGCAGGCGCGCAAAGAGCGCGACCTGGTCGGTCACGCTCAGGCGCCTCCGCCCCGTAGGATCAGGAGCACGGCGACGATGAAGCCGAGGATTGCCATCGTCTCCGGGACGGCCACCAGGATGATCACCGTGCCCACGAGCTCGGGCTTCTCGGCGAGTGTCGCCGCTCCGGCGGCGCCGATCTTCGATTGCGCCCAGGCCGTGGCGAGCGCGCAGATTCCCATTACGCCGGCGGCGCTCACGGCGATCCACGTCATGTTCATCACACTCTCCTCATGAGGGGTCAGCGCCCCGGCGACGGCGTCCAATGGCCGAACGGTTGGTACCGACGACCGCCGGGGCTGTAGAATTTTCCGAAGAACTCCACGTAGTGCAGACGCAGCGTCTGGATCGCCGGGCTGAAAAGCCCGATCGCGAAGTTCACCAGGTGGAAGAGCAACGCGAAGACAAGCCCGATGATCGTGCCGCCTAACGCGCCGACCATGTGGTTGGCGACGACACCGAGCATCACCGAGGCGGTGCCGATCGCCATGATACGGGCGTAGGACAGCACGTTGCCGAGCGTGGCGAGGAACTCCACCGGCGCGATCACGCCCTCGGCGAAGACGAGGAGCGGAAAGGCAACCAGCAGGGCGATTACCGCCGGAGTGAAGAGACGGGCGGGGAGTACCTTGAAGGCAGCGAGCAGGGCACCGACGACGAGGAGCACCATCACCGCCGAGACGCCGCTCCCGAGGGCGTGACGCGGCGATCGCCGTGCCGAGCCGATGGCGCCAAGCACCAGGCCGAGGACCACGTGCACGACCCCGAGGCCGATCGCCAGGGCGAGCGCCGCGATCAGCGAATCCTCGCGGTTGAACCCGAGGGGCTGGAGACCGAACAGCCGGTGTCCCGCGTCGCCGAAATATTCGCCGAAGAGAACGCCGAAGATGATCGCGAAGGCCGCGCAGGGCCCGGCGATCTCCGACGCAATCCTGCCGAACGACCCCGGCGCGCTCCGCCGGTGGACGATGAGCGCCAGCGCGGCAAGCAGGACGCCATAGCCGACGTCGCCCAGCATCATCCCGAAGATCATGGGGAAGACGACGGCGACGTACGGTGTCGGGTCGAGCGATCCGTACGTCGGGAGAGGGAGGAGCGAGAGAATCGACTCGAAGGGGCGGAAGATGCGCGGATTCGACAGGGCCACCGGCGCGTCCTCTCCCTCCCACTGCTCGCGGGCGAGCGTCTCGACGACGACCTCGGGGCCCGCCGCCCTCGCGATTCGGCCGGCGAGCCCACGCACGCTCCGCGCCGGGAGCCACCCCTCGATGGCGAAGGCGTGCGGGGTCACGGCACACCGCTCGTGCGCCGCGGCGGCGGCCAGCCAGTCGTGAATCGCGGCTCGCGCTCGGCGCAAGCTCGGCGCGGCGTCTTTCGCCAGCCGCGACCGGTCGCGATGAATGGCCGAGACATCGCGGGGGATCTGGTCCAGACGGGCGATCATTTGCGGGACCGCCTGATCGAGCGTGAGCCCACGATAGGCGGTGGGCAGTGGCGCTTCCGGTATGCGAGCCTCGGCGAGGCGCGCTTCGAGGCGGTCGCTGAGACGACGCGGGAGCACGAGCAGGAGCGCGATGTCACCTCCCTCAAGGGGACGCTGGGTCATCGAGAATTCGTCGCCGACGTCTTGGCGGAGGGCGGCCTCCAGGTGGTCGATCGTCCCCTTGGCTTGGGCCGGAATCACTATGGCATGGCTCGCGAGCCGCGGCGTCGCCGCCACCTTGCGGACCATCGGTTGGATAGCTGAGAAGAAATCGCGGTAGCGGGCCAGGAGTGCGCGCTCCTCATCGAGCGCGGTCTCGCGATCGGCGAGAGCTTGAGCGGCGGCTCGAGTGCGCCGCGCGAGTCGCGCCCAGCGCGCGTAGTCCTCGACGCTAGCCGGCTGCGGGGGCTCGGGCTGGCCCTCCGCTCCGAGAAGGCGCAGCGCTTCGCCGACGTCGGATAGCGCGCGGGTCAGCTGCGCCCGATGGCGCTGGGCGCGCGGGGGGAGCTCCGCGCCCAGGACTCCCTCGCGTGGCGGCACATCCCCAAGGTGGAGCTGACCGAAGTCCTGCACTGCTTGGAGGACGGTGTCGAGACGGTCGCGCGGGCCGAGCAGCCGCACCTTCGCCATTGGGATGATCACGGCTCGTCCTCGCCTGTCGCGATTATCGACGCCGCCAACTTCGAGCCGAGACGTGCCACGCTCGGTCCGTCGAGGGCCTGCCAGCGAGCCGTGCGCAACGCCATTTCCGCCTCGAGTGACGCGATCAGCTCCGCTCGATGCGCCTCCCGGGATTCGCCGAGCCTTCGGAGCTCCCGCTCGAGAGCCTTCGCCGCATCAGCTGCGGCCCGCGCGCTCTCTTCGCGCGTCTCCGCGACCAACGCCTCCGCGTCCCGCTGGGCGGTGGCCAACCGACTCGCGATCTCGCGTTCGATCGCCAGCAACGAATCGAGCGCTGAGCCCGACGTATCACCCGGCGAATGAGCTTTCGGCATTCTCACATCCCTCGCACCGACGCCGCACGAGCGCGCTGCAAATGAATGTTAGGCCGACATTGGCTGTGCGGGCGTGAGCCTTGTGCCCCGGGCGCTGTAGGGCATTCCCGCACGAAACGGGGGCACGCAAGCAAGGCGTGATTCTTCCCCACGGCACCGTCTGCGATCGCCGTTACGTTCGCGTTACGACGGGGCTCGACCTACCGCGGTCTCTTGGGCGCGGCCCGCTGCCACGCGAGCTCGAGCGCCTGGCGAATCACTGTCGGGGTGGCTCCGCGCAGCCTGACGTTCGTGCATCCCTGGCGACCCCATGCACCCTTCACCGGCGTGAACACCGCGCTCTTGGTCGCGATGAGGAGCTCCTGCTCATCGGGCGTGAGCTTCACCATCGCCCATCCGGGGGCCGGGTAGTCGAGGGTCGCGAAGATCTTCCCGGCGACCCGGAAGTCGGGGTGCCCCATGTGCGACCCTTCGCTGGCTTCCGGTAGCCGGAGCGCGAGTTTCCGGAATTCGCTAGCAGTCATCGCGACGTGCTGCCACGTTAGGCGTTGCGACAGGAAGCTACCACTTGAGCAGGGCCACCGGCGCCAGTGCCGCTGCCATGGCGGCAACTTGCAGCGTGACGATCATGAGCGCCGGTCGCGGAGCCTCGGGGAGCCACCGAATCGCGAACAGGGCGACGATGGGGAGCTGGACCAACATCAGAAGCTGCCAAATGTGCGCTGCTGTCCCTTCATCGGGCTGGGGCGCGGAACCGGAGACGGCGATATGGGTCACGATCGTGAGGATGGCCGCGAGGGATAGTGCGAGCGGCGCGTACGCGATCGGGCGCTTGAGTAGTGAGAAGAGATTCATCCTGTCCCCGAAATCCTATCGCGAGTGCAAGTCCTGCGACCGGCGTGGAGGCCGCCTCGTTAGCGCCGGATCGCACGATGATTCGCCGCGGACCGAGGGTCCACCAGAGCCGATCGTCGGTACCACCCTTCGGACGGCCGCTCCGTCGCCGGAGTATCGCCGGCGCCCGGCAGCGCGCTACCGGCCCCGCCCGCCGCTTCCTTCGCCAGCATCTCTTCTACCGAGCCGTACCGATAGACTGTCCGCGCTCCATTCTTGGGCAAGCCGCCCGTGTCCGCCGTCGGACCATACGTCGAGTAGAGGGGCTCACCCCAAAATCTCACGTATGCCGTGAGCTGGCCGCGATGGTGCGCCGAGTGCAGGAAGCGGCGGACGAGCGCCCAGGCCCGCGATCGAGTGACGTCGAAGAACTGCGTCGATTCCTCGAACCACGACTCGGGCTTGGTGCCGAGGAGCGCGAGTCGCTCTTCGGTGGCGGCGGCGTAGTGATCGAGGAAGGCGAGGCGGGTCTCCGCGGCGGGAAGAGCCGCCCGCGTGAGGCGAACGCCGAGCATCTGCGTCATCCAGGCATCCTCGCTCAGGCACTGGTGCACCATGTGCTCGAGCGGCGTTCGCGCCCGCGGCTCGGGACGGAATGTCATGCGCGAGTCGGGGATCTGCGACCAGACGCTGAGCGTCTTCAGGCACTCGGTGCGATACGTCTCGACGAGGAAGTCGTAGCGTCCCACTGTCTCACCGTTCACTCATCTACCCACGCGACGATAGTAGCTCCGTGCGAACGCGGCTAGGGCGACGCCCTCGGGATCGTCCTCGGCTTCCAGGCCGGCGAGCGCCCCCTCTCGATCGCGCAGCTCGCGGTTCTGGCCAAGCTTGAACTTTGCTTCGATCCGCGCGATCGGAAGCTCGAATCCAACGATCGCCCGCAGATTTGTGGCCATGAAATCCGTCGGGAGGTCGGGAACCCAGCGTCCCCGCCGGCTCGCCTCGTACTTCTCGACCAGCTGATCGATGATGGCACGCGTCGCGCCCTCGTCGAGTACCTTCGGCACGCCATGGATGTGAACGACGGCGTAGTTCCAGGTTGGCACCGACGGATGCGTCGCATACCACGCCGGTGAGATGTACGCGTGCGGGCCGTGGAAGATCGCAAGGGCGGGGGATGCTCCGTCGAACGCCTGCCAGTGGTTGTTCGCGCGCGCCACGTGGCCGAGAATGCGCTCGCCTCCCGACTCGGCGCGCTCGAGGATGAGCGGGAGGTGGCTCACCATCGGTCCACTCGTCGGCCATGACACCAGGGTGGCGAAACCATAGTTGTCGATCAGGTCGAAAGCGGCCGCGCGGTCGTCTTCGCGAAAGAGCTTGGGAATGTACATGTTATGAGTGGCGCATCAGGGTGGTCGGCGCGTGGTGCAACGCCGCACGAACTTACCGCGCGCGGCGACCGGCGACGAGTCGCACCGGGCCCAAGTATCTTTTTCGAGGCCGCCGTTCGTCTCTAGAATCGATCGAGGACGGACACCGTGACTCCACCCAACAGCTTCTCGCGTCAGCAAGCGGTTCGCGGCCCCTGGCGCTCCTACATCGACGGGGTCGCCGGCTATCGTCCCGCGCTGCACCGCTACTGCGTCCGCCTGACGGGCAACGTCTGGGACGGCGAAGATCTCCTCCAGGACACCCTCCTCCGCGTCTTCAGCTTGCTCGGGCGGTCGGACACCAAGCTGGAGAATCCGCGGGCCTACCTGATCCGGGTGGCGAGCAATCTCTGGATCGATCGCGTGCGGAGGTCGGTCCGAGAGGAAGAGGTGGCGGAGATCGCATCCCGCAACGACACCGGTGGCGGCGCCGAGCCGCCAGACATTGATCGGGCGGCGAACGCCCTCTTTCAGGAGCTACACCCGCAGGAGCGTGCGGCCCTCGTGCTGAAGGAGGTCTTCGATCTCTCGTTGGAGGAAACGGCCGAAATCCTCCACACCTCGGTCGGTGCCGTCAAGTCGGCGTTGAACCGCGGTCGCGGGCGTCTGTCCGGGCGGCGCCCGATCGCGGGACTCGAGGCTCCGCCGCGGGGACTGGTGGAGCGCTTCGGCCGTGCGCTCGCCGATCAAGACATTTCGGCGATTGCCGCCCTCTGCCGGGAGAATGTGTCGGCGGAGCTGGTGGGTGGCGCCGAGTTCCACTCGATCAAGGAGGTCAAGAAGGTCGTCACGTACGCTCACTTCGTCATGCCCCGCCTGGGCTTCGGCGCCACTCCGTGGTGGAAGGTTGTCGAGTACGAGGAGGAGCCGATCGTGGTAGGCTTTCGCACGTTGGACGGAGTCGAGGGGGTGAACGAGGTTCACCGGATCGAGGCGAGCGACGGTCGGATCACGAGACTCCGCGTCTACTGCTTCTGTCCGGAGACGCTCGCGGTCGTGGCCAGCGATCTCGGGACGGTGGCACTGGCGCGGCCGTATCGCAGCCCGTCTTTGACTGATGTGGCGACGGCGTTACTCGGCATCACACCGCGATGGCGTCGCCCCCCACCCGCGACCGGCCCAAGTGATCGGTGAGCGCACGGGAAACGAAGCATCACCGCATCGACGAGTGCCGCCTGCTCGTCCGGTATGCGCGGCCACTACGCCCGCATGGCGATCGCCGGGTCGATCCGCGCCGCGCGAAGGGCCGGAATCCAGCACGCCATGACTCCGATCGCCGCCATGAGGAGGGCCACGGCCATGAGCGTGATCGGGTCGTGCGGCGCGACGCCGAAGAGCAGCCCGCGCATGATACGCGAGGCGAAGAAGGCGCCTGCCACACCGAGCAGGAGACCCGCCGCCACCAGCACTCCTCCTTCGCCCAAGATCATCCGCTGCACACGCCCGCCGTCGGCGCCGAGGCTCATGCGAATGCCGATCTCGTTCGTGCGGGCGCTCACGGAGAAGGCGAGCACGCCGGCGATTCCCACCGCGGCGATGATCACCGCCAGGATGCCGAGCGACGAGACGAGGGCGGCGTTGAGGCGCCGCGGCGCCACGCTCTGGTCCTTGATCTGCGCCACCGTCAGCACGTGCTCGATCGGCGCCGTCGGCGCGATTCGCCTGACGATCTTCGTCGCCGCCACAGCCAGCGCGTCGACGTTGGTGTCGGCGCGGATCACCAACCCGCCGCCCAGAGCCAGCTCCTGCGCGAAGGGCATGTACATCACCGGACGCAAGTCGGCGTCGAGCCCGCCATCGCGGGTGTTGCCGACCACGCCGACCACGGTGCGCCACTCGGGGGTGATCGGGGTGAATCGCAGCACGTCTCCCGTCCAGGCGATACGCTTCCCGAGCGGGTCCTCGTTGGGGAAGAGCCGGTCCGCGAGTACCTGATTGATGATGGCGACCTTGCCGAGTCCCTCGCCCCTCCGGTCGGTGGCCTCGAACTCGCGCCCCTTGAACAACGGAATGCCGGCGGCGCGGAAGTAATCCGGGTCGGCCGTGCGGTAGTCCGCCCTTGGCATCGCCTCGCCGACGGCGAGCGCCTTCCCCTCCACCTTCACCTCGAATTGGATCCCACTCTGGAGGAGCGGCATGCTCGAGCCGATCCCGACGGCGGCCACGCCGGGGAGCGCCAACACCTCGCGACGCATCAGATCGTAGCCTTCGCGAGCCCGGGCGTCAGCTTCGACAAGCCCCTTTCCGCTCGACAATTCGGCGGGGGTCACCAACGGCACCTGGATCACCAGCACCTGCTCGGTCTTGAGGCCGGTGTTGACCTCGGAGAGCTGCATCATCGTTCGCGTGAGCAGCCCGGCGCCCGCCAGCAGCATGACCGACGCCGCGATTTGCGCTACGACGAGGCCACGCTGGAGCCGCTGTTTCCTGACACTCCCACTCATCCGCCGCCCGCCGGCCGAGATCCAGGAGCCGAAGCTCCCCTCTCGGGGAAGCGACGCCACGAACGAGAGGATGAGGGCGACCAGCACCGCGAGCGCGAGCGAGAAGCCCAGCACCGGGAGGTCGAGCCGAATCTCGTTTGCGCGCGGCGAGTAGCGATCGGCGAGGGCCACGAGCAGTCCGACGCCGGCCATCGCGATGAAGACACCGACGATGGCGCCCATCAGCGTGAGCACGAGGTTTTCAGTCAGGAGCAGCCGGCGGAGCCGCCTCACACCGGCTCCGAGCGCTGCTCGGACGACGAGCTCATGCTCGCGGCGCACGCCGCGCATGAGCGTCAGGTTCACGACGTTCGCCGCCGAGATGATCATGACGAAGGCGGCCGCTCCCATGAGCAGCCAGAGGGTCAGCCGGGCGGGCTCGCCGATCGCCTCCTTGAAGGGGATGACGGAGACGCGGTAGTGAGAGCCGGGGTCGTACGCATCCTTGTACTCGTTCCGGATGCGGGAGTAGACGGCGTCCACCTGAGTCTTCGCCTGCTGCACAGTGGCTCCCGGAGCGAGGCGGGCGACGATCTCGGTCATGCGATGCGTCCGCCCCTGGATCATCTGTGCGCTCAGGTGATGCGGGCTCACCACCATATTGAGCATCGCGTTCACCCGGTCGGGGAAGTACGGCGCGGGCTGGATCACCCCGATCACGGTGACCGAGTTGTTGTCCAGTCGGATCTGCTTGCCGACGATACTCGGATCGCCGCCGAACTCCTTCATCCAGTAGTCGTAGGTCAGCACCGCCACCGGCGGGACACCCGGACCGTCATCGCTCGGCCGCGTGACCCGCCCCAGAATAGGCGAGAGTCCCATCACCTCGAAGAAGTTCCCCGTTACGAGGCCCACGTCGATGTGCACCGCCTCGGTCTTTCGCTGGTACGTCAGCGCCCAGGGCGAGTACTCGGCGATGCTGCCTAACGCCGAGACTCCGCCGCGGAAGTCGTTGATCTCGGGGACGGAGAACTGAATGTTCGCTCCCCCCGGCCCGTCCATCCCCTGCCGGAGGTACACGAGCCGGTCACCGTCCCGGTGGGGGAGGGGCTTGAGGAGCACCGCCCGGACGACGCTGAAGATCGCGGTATTGGCTCCGATACCGAGCGCCAGGGTGAGCACGACCACCGTGGTGAACGCCGGAGTGCGTCGGAGCGCCCGCAGGGCGTACTTGGTGTCGCCGGCGAAGCTGTCGACCCAGGGCAGTCCGCGCTGGTCGCGCACCGCTTCGGCGGCTTGGGTGAGCCCGCCCGATGCCATCAACGCCTGCCGGCGCGCGCTCTCCGGCGCCATCCCCCGCCGAATGTATTCGGCGGTCTCCATGTCGAGATGCGACTCGAGCTCGGCGCGGGTGTCGTCGGCTGCCGGGCGGCCGGCGAAGAAGCCGGCGATGCGGGCGAAGGTCGCGCGGAGGTGTCTCATTGTGCCTCTCCCGACCGACGCGGCGCCAGAAAGGCGGCGATGAGGTCGGCGGTCTGATGCCACTCGCGCGCCTCGCGCGCCAGCTGCTTTCGTCCTTGGGCGGTGAGGGAGTAGAACTTGGCGCGGCGATTGTTCTCGGACGGGCGCCACTCGGCTGCGATGCACCCCTCTTGCTCGAGCTTGAGGAGAGCGGGGTAGAGCGTGCCGTAGTTGAGCGTGAGGCGGTTCTTGCTCGTCTCCTCGATCCGCCGCGCAATGCCGTAGCCGTGCAGCGGCCCGAGCACCTCGAGGGTCTTGAGGATCATGAGAGCGAGCGTGCCCTGCTTCACGTCCAGCTTCTCCGCCATCAGTCGTCCTATGGGGTCCCCATACGACGCTAATATTCGGGACGGAGCGACGCAATAGGCCGGCCGCGAGACCGAAACGCGGGGATTGCGCTGCCTCGTGCAGTGCCGATTTGGCCGGCCGGCGCAGCCGTCCGCCTCGGCGGACCCAACTGTCGTGCTACCAGACCTCGCCCGGGCGCCACTCGACCGAGAGCGGCGCGTCCAGGTCCAGTAGCGGCGTCCGGGGCAACGGCAGGATCATTACACGCTCCTCCGGCGTGGCCTCGAGACGCCCCTCCCTCCGCGTCGAGAGTGGACCGCGCCAGAAGCACCACCCGAGCCGCGCGTAGAGATTTTCTGTTGCCGGAGCGAGCGCTGCCAGCTCGTAGCTAGCGACGAGGGGTGGGAAGCGCTCGAGCAGCGCTGTGGCGTATCCGCGTCCCTGCGCCTCGGGCGCGGTAGCGACCATCTCGACGTAGGCGGTGCGCAGTCGGCGCAACCCCTGCGGCTCGAGCCACCGCGTGACCCACATCAAATGCGAGACGAGCTCGCCACCGACCAGGGCGAGCAGATGATCGCCAGGGCCCAGCGCGGCGAAGAGTGAGTCGGTGGCCTCGCCATAGGCGGCGTCGCAGAGGTCACGCACCGCCGCGGCAACCGCGGGCGTCAGGGCCGACGAAGGGACGTGCTCGATCAGGAGTGAGTCGGCCACCGCGGGCTATGGCCTAACAAATTCGCGCGATCGGTTCGATCGCCGTCAATAGACGAAAGGAATGAGCCGCTTGCGCGTGCTCATGAACTGCCGATACGGCTCGCCGACGACCGAGAGCAGCGCTCGCTCCTCCACGCGCATCCGGTACGCGTAAACGGCGAATGTCGAGAGCGCCATCAGCGCCGCCGACACCCAGCTTCCGAGCGCGATCCCGGACCCGGCATTGAGGATGATTCCCGCCGTGTACGAAGGATGCCGGAGGAACCGATACGCGCCGCGACTCACAACCTCCTGATCAGCGCGCGCCTGGACGTCGCCGGTGAACGACGAGCCGAGCATGCGCCAGCAGTGGCGGCGGAGGAAGCTCCCGGCGACGATGAGGGCGACCCCGGCAAAGAATGCGATCTTCCGATACGGCGGCGCAAACTGGAGTGAGGGAACCCAGGCCAGCGCGAACGCGGCGATCCCCGCGACCGACTGCCCGATCACGATGACCTGGAGCGATCTGGCGTCCGATCTCTGCTGCGCCGCCCGCGCCTTCCGCACAATCGCGCCTTCTGGCGCCATCGCCCACAGGAACACCCCCCAGAAGAGCAAGGCATACGGCCAGACGAAGACCAGTGGCGTCATTCGCTCCTCAGCGGACTGACCCAATCGTGTGATTGCACGCTGGTTAGGCGCTACTGCCAGCGCCCAGCCACGCTGGTGCGAGCGTCAACCGGAGAAGCCGGCGGCGACGACGGGATGGGGGATTTGCCCCCTCAACCTGTAGCTCGCTCCGCCTCGCGCTTCAAGTCCATCGCGTATCGGGCGAATATCGGTCCGAAGTCAGGGAGCGATCGCCGGAGGAAGGGAATCAGAAGCCCCGAGAAGCGCTCACACATGACGAAATCTGTCGCTCCGTCGGGGCGCCGCTTGAGCTCGAACGTGCGCACTCCTTTGAACACGGGGCCAAATCCCCCCGTCCAGGTCATGCCCTTGGGCGGAACGACGTCCGACACCCTCGGCGTGAAGACCCGCTCGGTGCCGGGCGCGTGCACCTGCAGTCGTGCACCTTCGCGGATCTCGCCATCGATCCGGGTGACCGTCGAGTTCCACCGCGGGAAGCCCGGCGCGTCGGTCAGCAGGCCCCAGACTGCGGCGGCGGGTGCCCGGATGCACGCCTCGACTCTACACGAGAGCCAGAACGCACCGCGCTGTTGAGCTATGCGCACGTTGTCGCTCCGGATCGTGCCCGCTCCGGCTGCAGCGTGTGTCACTCGAGTGTCGCTCCCAGTCGCTGCCGAGACCGGCGGTGACGCTTCTGGAGAGCCTTGTCCGTCTCCGATTCCGGCGGGAGCGAGTGCCCGAGCATTATCAGGATGAGGCCAACGCTGAGCACCGTCGTTGCGGCGAACGCGACCGCCACCCACCAGGCCATGTGCCACAGAGCCGCCACCAACCCGGCCACCGTGAGGCCGGCGCTGACGGCCGCGATTCCGAGCGAATACCCGAGCGCGACTCGCCCCCTCCGCTTCGAGAGCGCTGCTCGCTCACGCGCCGGAGGAAAGTAGGACTCTATATGCGGAAAGTCCGCCTCCTTGAATGACCGCAGCGTCAGCTCGTCGAGCCCGATCTCGTTCATGTCCCGCACGAGCCTGACGAGGAAGATCCCCGCCACATTCAAAGGGAGGGCGCCGGCGAAGCAGGCGATGGAGATCATGACGGCACGGTCCACCGGCCCTACCGTGATGAGCGATGCGGCGATCACCAGATTGACGGCCACCAAGCCACCGAACACCCAACCGCCGACCTCGAGAAGCCAGGGAGCGACGCGCTCGAGGAGGAGGTCGAGCCCCTTCAGCGCCTGTTTCGACTGGTCTTCCATGGCAGACAGGCGTTGCAAGCGTTATGCCCAAATCGGGCCCGAGCGTGGAGCACGACGACAGAGTCCGGTTGTTGGCGCCCGCCGGAGCCGGGTCCGACCCGCACCTGAGAGGGCCATGCGCCTAACGACTACGGCGGTCCGGGGAGCCCGCGACCTGTGGCGGTGGCGGTGCCAGGTTGTAATGGCCTTGGTCGGGCGACCGCGCCCGAGGACGACGGGGCGCTCAGCCGCCTAGCGCGATGATGATGGCGACCACCACGACCCCGAGCGCCGTCATCGCCAAGCCGTACCGCAGCGGCGATCCCCCCGAATAGCGACCCAGGTAGAATCCGCCGGCGAAGAGCGTCGCCAACGCCAGGCCATTCGACACCCGAAGGGCGCGCACAGGATCCCCGATTACCAAGAATGGCAACGCCACCGGGAAGGTCGCGGCGACGACGAGTAAGAACACGCCGAGCGCACCGGCGAGATCGCGGAGAGTGAAACGCACCGCGGGGATGGGAATCCTCTCGAGATTGTGGCGCAGGGCCTCGACCGCGCTTTCGTCGGCATGAGCGGCGACCTGGTCCGACATCTCGCCGCTGATGAGATGGTGTGCCTCCGCCCGGTCGGGCGTCGCCTGGATCTTCTCGAGCAGCGTGGCACGCCGGCGTCGCTCGACCGCCGTGCTGACCAGGTACCCGACGGCGTCGGTGAGACCCCACGCCAGGTTACAGCCCAGCGCGGCCGTCAGCATCGTCGACGTCTCCTCCCTGCCCGCGTTGACGACGCTGAACGTCCCGGTGAAGGTGAGAGCCATCAACACGCCGAATGTGATCTCCTGCACGCGCTCGCTGGGGTCGAGAACCGACGGAAGGGTGTGCACCTGGTCACCTCGGGGGATCGGCGCGCCACGCGCGTCGGGTCAGAAGGCCGTGACCTTCGCGTCGACTGTGTACTGCCGGCCGTCTCGCTCGAGGACCAACCGGCGGGTCTCGCCCGGCTCGCCGTGCAGCGCGGCATAGACGTCGCCCCACGACGCGCTCTTCGTCTCCATGTCGCCGATGCGCACCAGCACATCACCCGGCCAGACGCCGCGCACGGTCGGCGCACCCTTCTTCGTGGCGACCGATGCCACCACGTAGGCGCCGTCCTCCGAGCGCAGCGTGAGGCCCACCTGGTCGAGGTCAGCGCTGTCCGGCTCCGCCTCTTTGAGCCAGTACATCACGCGATTGGTGTAATCGATCGTCAGGCGGTAGTCCTTCAGAACATTGGCGCCGATCCATCCGATGACCGGAAGCGCGTTCTTCGTCGAGTACCAGTCGAAGAGGCTCTGGTTCGTCGAGGGCCCGCCTCCCGATGACGCGCCCAGGGCGCCTACCTCGGTGAGGCTCATCTGACCGATGACGATCTCCGGAATGCGCACCAAGATCCCGAACATCTCGGTCGTGTCCCCCGACATCATCATGTTGCTCGCGCCCACCGCTCCCACTCCGCGCTCCCACTCCGGGTGCCTCTTTAGCCACTCCCTCACGGCGCTCTGTGTGAGCCAGGTGTACGCCGAGCCGTTGTCGATGGTGACCGCGTAAGTCTTGCCGTCGATCGAGGCGTCGACGGCAATGAGCCCGGTCTCCTTCTTCAGGTGAAAGGGCACGGGACTGCCGGTCGGCTTCGCGGTTCCCGATGTGGCGAGCGTCAGCGTCCGGCTCTTGTAGTCGATGACGACCTGATAGTGCTGCAGCACGCTGGCGGGGAGAAGCGCCTCCACCTGCAGCTTCGATCCGACCGAGTGCGGATGCGTGCGTTCGCCGTCGATCTGCGACGCGGGCACATCGATCGACAGCCCGCCGAGCTTGAATCGCAATCCCTTCCGCCGGTCGACTTTGAGCTCCCTGAAGAGCGACTCCGAGATCTCCATCGAGGGGCTTCCCATGTCGACGAAGGCCAGCGCTCGATGGATCGAGCCGTTCGGCCGAACGAAGGAGAGCTCCGCGTACATCCTGTTGCCGTCGAGTACGAACGGGGTCGTTCCGCTCGCGGCGCTGCCATCGACCAGAAGGCAGAGGCACGCGACGAGAGACTTGATCGACAAGAAATCCATGGGCGCCAGCATCAGGCGTGAGGCGTGATGGAGTGCCCGGGACCGTGAGGGCTCACAGCACGCCGATCTGGAGGAGATAGACCATCAGGCCCAGCAGCGTCTGGACAATGCCGACCGACACTAGTGTGATGTCGCCGCGCCCCTTCCAGAAGCGTGTCCCCACGGCCCAGAGGATCGCGCTCGACACGAGGGTCAGGATGACGAAGCCCTCGATGTGGTCGCGGTAGGCGCGCGAGCTCCCGCCCATCGCGCGCGCCGCGAAGAGGTGACCACACAATCCGGTGATCAGGAGCACCACTCCCACCCAACTCAGCGGGCGGCTCGCCAGGCTCTGGGGCGCGATGTCTTGCGAGGTTGACATGTCTAGCTCCGTGCAGTGGGTACGTCGGCTCCCTTGACGAGAAGCCAGAGCAACATCGCGCCCTCGCCGATTCCCCCGACCAACTGACCGACGTGCGTCACCAGATGCGCCTTCGTCGGCAGCAAGAAGTAGGTGAGGCTCGCGGCCACATATCCGACGCACGCCGCTATCAAGAGACGACCGAGGATCTTCGGGAAGAACCCGGATTCGATCACCAAAATCCCGAGGGGGAGAAGCCAGAGCCCCCAGAAGACTTGCGCGACGACGAGCCCGGTCTCGCGGTAGACGAAGAAAGACCAACACCAGAGCGTCGAGTTGCGGCTTGCTGAACGCGCACAGAAAGCCCGTCCCGGTCACCAGGATGAGAGGTGCGACGAGATTGAGAACGTTCGCGATCTCGATAGTGGCGCCGACGGCGGCCAGCGCCACCATCGCCCTCGCGCTCCTGCGGTCGACGCTCTCGAGTAGGTCGTAGAGCACCAACGCGAGAATGACGAGAAGAGTCTGGCCGGCGATGTCGCTGACGATGCCGAGGCGGTAGGTGAATGACGCCTCCGCGATCTTGCGGGCGGTAGCCGCTCCGTCGCCGGGAACGATGAAAGCAGCGGGGATGTACAGGTAGCTGTAGACGCCTGGCAGGCCGCTGAGCAGATAGAGCACACCCGCGCTTCGTGCTGTGGACCTCGCGGATCTCATGGCGCCGCTCCCGCGGGGTGTATTCGGTCCCCTACGCCGGAGTCGCCTCCACCACGCTCACCACCGACTCCGTCGGCACCACTCGGTTGAGGCGGAAACCCGCCTTGCCGAGCAAGGTCACATACTCGGCCTCCGTGCGCTCCTCACCGCCGGGGACGATGAGCATCACCATGTCCTGCATCTTCCCCTGGTGGGACGTGTCACCGGGAGGCAGGACCGTCTCGACGATCAGGAGACGGCCATCCGGCTTCATGACCTTCCGGCAGTGCCCGAGAATCGTTAGGCACTGGGCCTCGCTCCAGTCGTGAATGATGTGCGAGAGGAGGTAGGCGTCTCCCCCCTCGGGCACCCGCTCGAAGAAGTCACCGGGCTCGATCGTGACCCGCTTGTCGACGCCTCGTGCCTTGAGCAGGGCGGGGGCGTCGCGCACGACATGGGGGCGGTCGTAGAGCACGCCGCGCGGAGAGGCGTGCTCGGAGAGGATCGCGGCCAGCATGTTCCCGGTCGCGCCCCCGACATCGACGACGGTCGTGAAGCGAGAGAAGTCGTACGCCTTGGCGACCGTCGGCGGCTCGGAGCCGTGCCAGCCGACCATCGCCTCGCTGAAGTGAGACGCCTCCTCGGGGTGCTGCGCGTAGTAGTCGAAGATCGGCATCCCATTCGCCTTCTCGAAGCCCGTCTTCCCCGTCTCCAGAGAGTACATGATGTATTCCAGCGCGCGCCAGAAGGCCGGGGCGCCAAAGGCCATCAGCGTCGAGCGCGCTGAGCCCGGAGCACCGGTCTTGAGCGCCTCGCCCAACGGAGTGAGGGCGAAGCGCTGCCCGTCCCTTTCGGTGAAGACGCCGATGCTGGCGAGCGTGCGCATCAAACGATACAGCGACGGCGCGTGCGTCTTCGTCTTGGCCGCCAGCTCGGCCGCGCTCTTCGGCCCATCCGCGAGGTGATCGGCGATCCCGAGCTTGGCCGCGGCGTAGAGCAGGCGCGAGAGCCACGCGGAGGCACCCATCTGGATCAGTTGCGCGTGCGGAGCCAGAGGCGGCGGCGCGGCGGTCTGGGGGTTGCTCATCGGCAGCTCCGAGATTGACGCGGTCTTACTTGGCGAATTCGGCCAGCTTACGCAAGCGGAGGGTGGGGTCGCTCGAGAAGTCGTGCTGCAGCCAGCCCAGGTGGCCGGCGCCGAAGATCACCAGCACACGCTCGCTCGGCGAGTCGACGAGCTGCACGACGTTGCTGTAGATGCGCATGTTGCGCTTGAACCACTCGGACACGAGGTCGGCGCCGGCCCAGTCACCCGGCTCCCCGTAGTGTGCCTCTCGGTAGTAGAAGCCGACATCCTCGGTGACCTTCTCGTCGGCGTTCATGTAGAGCAGCGTCTCCAGAACCGTGTGTGAGGCGAGATAGTCGTTCTGCGCCTTCACCATGGCGCCGACCTCGCCCATCATCGCGTCAAGCTCCTTCGAGCGACCGCTCGCCTTGGCGTAGTCGACGACCCGCTGGAAGGGGAAATCGCCGTCCGCATCCGCCGGGTACACCGTCTTGTGGCCGAGCTCCTTGGCAAGGCGAAATCCCAACTGCTCGACCTCGTTGCTCGTGAGCTCGTGCTTCCCCGCCAAGTACTCCTCGTAGCGCTTCGGGACCCGGTCGTCCCCCACATCGGCCTCGACCGCGATCTTGGTCGGCCGGAATTTCTTGAGCGCCGCGATCACCTGCGCGATCTCCGCCTGCCGCTTGGGCGCCAGCACGTCGTCCGCGTGCATGTTGAAGATGTCGCGGCCCGGGTTCGCCATGTGGTAGACGCCGAGCACGAATACCTCGGCTCTGGCTGTCCCGGCCGGTTTCGCCGCCGGAGTCTCCTGTGCCAGGGCGGGGATGGCACTCACGGCCCAGAGTGCGGCAAGGCCGACCCTCGTTCTGGATTGCATTGTCGAACCTCCCTGTTCATGCTCTGGACAGTGGCGCGCCTCCGAAGGTTTGAATATGCCGCTGTCGGTCGCGCGGAGCGGTTCACCTCGATCGCAGGGTCGACTCCGTGAAAGTCCTCACCTATCTCAACTTCGGTGGCAACTGCCGCCAGGCCTTCGAGTTCTACGCCAAACACCTCGGCGGGACGATCACGATGCTCACGACGCATGGCGAGCAGCCCGAGGCGAGCAAGGTCCGTCCGGACTGGAAGGACGCGGTCCTCCACGCCCGGCTCGACGTGGGCGGGACGACCATCATGGGCGCCGACATCCCCCCCGATCGATTTCAGCCGATGCGGAGCGCGTATCTCACGCTCATCCTGGATAGCGTCGCGGAAGCGGAGCGGGTCTACGCCCTGCTCACGACGGGCGGGGAGATCTTCATGCCGATGGAGGAGACATTCTTCGCCCGCCGCTTCGCCATGTTCGGCGACCGGTTCGGCACCAAGTGGATGCTGCTCAACGAGCGCCCGAGTGCGTAGCGCGCGCCGCGGACGCGCGGAACGTCGCCGCATCGAGCTGGTAGACGTAACTCTGGCGGCCGTGGGCATCGGCGCGCTCCCCCACGCGACTGGCGCCGATCTTCTCCACGGCGCGCTGTGACCGGCGGTTCGCCTCGCCGACGACGAAGATCACCCGCTCGACGAATGCGAACGCGTGCTCGAGCATGAGCCGCTTCATCTCGCCATTGTAGCGCCCTCCCCAGTGACTGCGCGCGAGGAAGGTCCAGCCGATCTCCACCTCGCTCTTCTCCTCGTCGTACGCATGGTAGCGCGACGATCCGATCACTCGACCGCTGCTCGCGTCGATCGCGATGAGGGCGCCCCCCGACTCGAGAGCCTGCCGGAAGAAGAGTCGGAAGTGATCCTCCTTGCACCGGTCCTTGTCCGGGTGCTGCTCCCAGATGAGCGGATCGGAGGCGACGGAGAAGAGATCGTCGAAGTCATCGGCTCGGAGGGGCCTCAGCTCGAGCAACGACCCCTTCAGCACCGGCTGGAGATCGGGCGCACCTCGCTTGCTAGGCGACGGCATACTCGCTCTGAACGAGGCCGCTCCGGTAGTGCCGGGTCGCGATGTGTCGGAGTCCGATGTCCTTGCTCAGGGCACCGAAGAGCGGGATCCCCTCGCCGATGAGCACGGGCACTCGGGTGATGATCAGGCGGTCGATGAGGCCCGCCCGAAGAAAGCGTTGAATGGTGATACCGCCGTCGACGTAGATGTGCTGGATTCCGCGACTCGCGAGCTCCGATGCGATGGCGGCCGGCTCCCCCGACATCCGTTCGACGACGGCGCCGGGAGGAGGGGGTCGAAGGGGATGACTGCTGAGGACGAAGGTGGGCTTTGTCGCGTACGCCCACCCGCCGAAGCCCAAGACCGTCTCGTAGGTCTTCCTCCCGATCACCAGGGCGTCGACAGTCGCCATGAACTCCGTGTAGCCATGCGGCTCGCCGCCCCCCGCGTCGAGGAAATCGAGTGCGCCGTCGCCCCGAGCGATGAATCCATCGAGGCTGGTGCCCACAAAGACCGATGCCCGCATGATCTCTCCTAGGCGAAAGCCGACGCCGGAGCGGCGACGGTCTTCTCTCCCACGACGAGAAGATGAGCACTGCACCCGATCACCGACGGCTCGGATTCGAGCTGCCGGCAGGTGCGCAGGAGGCCCTCGCGCCGTGGTGGATCAGCCAAGCGCGCCGCGATGTCCGGAAAGAGCCACGCTGGTCCCTCGACACCATAGAGGCCGCGCACCTCGAGACCGGCGCTGGCAACCTCGTCGCGCAACTCCTCCGGTCGATGGAAGTACGCCGTGGTGAAGTAGTCGGCGCGATCGGTCTCGTTCCGGTGCTGGCCGCTCTCGAGATCGCGCTCGACGATGCGCGCGAATCGCTCGTCGAGATAGAGGTTGCGCGCCAGGCCGTCGAGCGCCGAGGCGAAGCGCGAAATTCCCGCCGCAATCAAGACCCCGCCGGGGCGCAAGACCCTCGCCGCCTCGCGGAGGGCCGTGGCGCGGTCGGACGCATCGACGAGATGGTAGAGGGGACCGAGGAGAAGCACCAAGGCCGCCGAGTCGTCGCCGAAGGGAAGGGACCTGGCGTCGGCCACGCGGCAGGTCGCCAGGCACCGCCGCGCCGCCGCCGACCGCCGTCTCGCTTCCTCGACCAGGCGAGGCACCGGATCGACGAGATGCACGGCGTAGCGACGTTCGGCCAACCAGAGGGCATACGCACCCGCCGCACCACCAATGTCCACCACGTCGGCCGGCGCCGGCGGCGCGTGTCGCGCGATGAGCTCGCAGGTTCGGAGGCGCTCGAGCAGGAATGCCCCGGCGTCGAGCCGAGTCTCCTCGGAGGTGCGGTCATAGTAGTCGGCGATGGCCGGGTCGATGCGCACCCCGTGCTCCGTCATCCCTTCGGCCGCTTGCGAAGAAAGACATGGGTTGCCCGCTCCCCGGCGACCGACTTCACGCACTCATAGCCTAACAAGCGAACGTCGAGCCCCTCCCAGAGGCTCTCCCCCGCGCCGAGGATGATCGGCCGGATGACGAGGTGCAATTCGTCGATGAGGCCCGCGCGGAGATACTGCCTGATCGTCGCAACGCCGCCCCCCAGCCGGACATCGTGCGGGCCGGCGGCCTCTTTCGCCGCCGCCAGCGCCGTCTCGATCCCCTCGGTGACGAACCGAAACTCCGTCCCGCCGGCCATCGTGATCGGCTTGCGCGGGTAGTGCGTGAGCACGAACACGGGTGTGTGATACGGCGGCTCCTCTCCCCACCAGCCCCTCCACGTCTCATCCGGCCACGGCCCGCGCACCGGGCCGAACATGTTTCGCCCGAGAATCCACGCCCCGATCCCGTCGAAGCCGAGCTTGGCCATGTCGTTGTCCACGCCAGTCTCTCCGTCGAGCTGGTGCATCTGGCGCCAGACGCGCGTGTGGAAGAACCAGTCCATGAGCTCGGGGCCATTCACGCCGAGCGGGTTCTGGAGGTCCTGGCTCGCCCCCGCGCCATAGCCGTCGAGAGAAACGCCGACGCTTCTCACGTAGAGTTTCGACACGATGCCTATCTCCTGGTGTCTCGCGTCCGCCGCCCGCGCGATGATCTGGCGGCGTATCGGGCCGGGCCTAACAAGCGACCACCCGTATCGCTCACTCGCCGGACGGCTTCGCCGCCGGCAGCAGCGTTCTCGAGTAGAGGCCGACCGGCTGCCCCGAGGGATCGACGACGAGGGCGATCGCCCCTGTACCGTCCGCCAGGTTGAAGGGAAACCCTGGGGGGATGGTCGCGCCCAGCTCCTTCGCCTTCTTGACGCTCGCCTGGATGTCGGAGACTTGCACGTACACGACGCCGTTGAACGGGCTGATCTTCCCATCGGCGACCCGCAGCGTTCCAATCCGCTCACCGCGAGACACGATGTCGGCTGCCTGGTCGGTGCCCGCCACCGGGTTGAAGGTCCAGTCGAAGAGCTTCCCGTAGAAGTCCTTCGACTGCGCGATGTTGGTCGTCGTGAGGTCGAACCAGGCGACGCGTCCGGCCCCGACATCTCGAGGCGGCGCGTGCTTGGCCTGCGCGTGGAGACGAGGGGCGGCGAGGGTCAGGGCCAGCGCCATCGGCAGCATCGCGTATCTCATCGCTCTTCTCCCCGCAGCTCACCTCGGGTGATCACTCGGCAGGCGGTGCCTCCGCGGCCGCTCGCGCTAAGCTATCTGTACCCGGCGGGTAGAGCGAGCGGGCTCGTAGCCACGCGGCGACGAGAAGGACGGTCGGAAGGGCGAGCCCGACGCCCGCGCTCGTTCCGGTGAGCGAGATCCCGAACGACACGTCGCACGTCGTCTTCACCGCGCCGAGGACGCTCGCCGCGAGCATGATGCCCGCCGCGGTCAGCGCGGGGCCAAGGAGTGGCCAGGCGAGGCAGACCGCAGCCACGTGCCACGGGCGCCAGCGAGCGAGTGCGCGCACGTCTCCTCCTCGACTAGTGTGTCAGCCCAACTCCCGCCCTCGCGGCGCGGCCGCCAGAGTCTGCAGAGCCGACAGGAGTGACGCGCTGCCTATCTACGGGCCATGCAAAGGTGCTACAGCGGGACGAGCGCGTCCACGGCTGTCACGTCATGCACTCGGCCGCGCCTCCGGGAGCGAGCGAGGTGCTGGCGGACCCCCAGCTCAGGCGGCTTCGGTCGGTCCGGGCGGGATGATGTAGCCGCTCTCGTAGATCTCCGCAGTGGCCAGAGTCTGGACACCTCCGCCCGTCACGAGGATCATCGTCTCTGCGCGGGTGATCGCGCTGAACCCGCTCTCCGCCAGCAGTGTCTGCGTGTGCCCCGTGCGCCGCGCCGACATACTTGCCGTCGCTGTCCACGACAGTGTCGTGGGATCGAACAGCTCGGCGCTGCTTAGGACTTCGTAGCTCTCCGTGTGTGTGTAGGCGCCGAGCCCCCCACTGACCAACACCTTCCCATTCCTCGTCAGGCAGGCGTCGTGGCTCCGTCGCCCCGTCGTCAGGTTTCCGACGATACTCCAGGCACCCGCGTCATAGATTTCGCAACTGGCCAGGGATGTGCTGATGGGCGCGAAGGTGGTCGCTTCCCCGCCGGCGATCAGCACCCGGCCGTCGGCGAGCCTGGTCGCGGTATGACCAACGCGACCAACAGCCGGAGCGTTGGGGGGCACACTGAAGGTCTTGGTCTGCGGATCGTAAACTTCGACGCTGGGGAGCACGGTCCCCGAAGGTTCACCACCGCCGACGATGAGGACTCGTCCGTCCGTGAGTGGCGTCGCCGTGTGCCCGCTGCGGCGACGAGCCATGGCGCCCACCGGCGCCCAGCTCTGCGTCGTCGGGTCGAACTCCTCCGCAGTCGCGAAGACAGCGTATGACACCGGATCGTAGCCGCCGCATACGAGTACGCCCCCACTCGGCAGTATTGCCGCGGCCTGGCCTCCGCGGGCCTGAATCATCTGACCGGCCACCACCCACTCGGCGCACGGCCCCGGAAAGTAGATCTCGGTGACCGGCGCCTCGTTCCCGCCCACGGCGAGGACGGTGCCGTTAGGCATGATGGTGGTAGTATGACCGGCACGCTTGTAGCACATGGGCGCCGTCGAGCCGAAGCTGCCCGACGCTGGCGTGTAGAGCTCACACGAGCGCAGCGTTACGCTCAGCTGGTCATCGTAGCCGCCGCTGATGAGTACGGTGCCGTCCAGCAGCAGATTCGCCGCGTGGCCGCCACGTTGGTCTAGGAGGCTACCCGTCATCCGCCAGGGGCTCATTGCATCCTCCGGTCTCCACGCGGGAACACCCCGCGTTAGGCCCCAACGTTGTCTGTCATACTTGACGACGGCTAGGGAGAAGCGTCGGCGCTAATACATCTTCATGGAAGGAGTCGCCCGCCTCCACCGCTATCGGCCAGCCGCACCCGCGACGAGCTTCTGGAAGCGCGGGTTGCTCCGCAGCGGATCGAAGGTCGGATCGATGCGTAGCCAGCCGGGGGAGAGATAGAAGGGAATCCGAAGGAGCGGCTCGAGCTGGTCGAGCGCCTTCTCCGGCTCACCCACCAGCAGGTAGATCCTCACGAGCTGGAGCTGCACGTACGGTCCGAAGTAGGCGTCTTGGCTGATGGGCCACAGCTGCACTCCGCGCTCGCCATCGTGCATCGCGTCCGCCGTGCGACCCAGATACGCCAGGGCGAGGCCGAGAAGGACTCGGCGCTGACCGTCGTCAGGCGCCTTGCGAGTCTGCTCCTCGAGCGCGATCCGTGCCGAATCGGCGTAGACGAGGCTCCGAGGCCGGTCGCCGAGCAGGTGATAGACCTCGGCGCGCACGAGACCCCAAGTCGCGCGGTCGTCGTCGAACGCTTTGGGCGCCATGCGGAGCACCTGCTCCTGCTGCGGGCGAAGCAGCACCCAATAGAGATCCTGGTAGCTGGCGAAGAAGGCGAGCAGCGCCTCCCGGCCGATGAGCGGCTCGGCGGCGCGAATCACTGCCCGCGCACTATCGAGATCGCCGCGGCCCAGGGTGACCAGCACCTTGACCAAGACGACCGTCGGGTTGTTCGGCGCGAGCGCGACCGCGCGGTCGGCGGCGGAGTCGGCGGCGGGATAGTTCCGGAGGAAGGTCTGGACCACCGCGAGCTGGCGCGCCGTGTTCGCCGATCGCGGGTCGAGCTGAGTGGCGCGCGCCACGCGCGCGGCAACGCCATCCCACCGGCCGCGGATCGCGTCCCTGACCGCTACCGCACCGAGCAGGTCGACGTTGTCAGGCGCCTTCTCCAGGCCCTTCTCGTACTCCTCCGCGGCCTTCGCATTGTCGATCGGGTTGACGCTACCATAGTAGTCGCCGAGGGCGAGGTAGACCGAGGGATCGTTCGGTCTGAGCTTCTGGGCTTGTTCGGCGGCCAGGCGCGCCGCCTGCCCGAGCGCCGGATCGGGAATGCCATTCGAGTAGAGAGAGCTCCGGGCACGCGAGAGTTGGCTCCACGCCGGCACGAATGTCGGGTCGAGGGTGACGGCGTGCTCGTAAAACCCGATGGCTCGCCTCAGACTCGCCTGGTCGGCCTTCATCATCCCGGCGGCGGCCTCTCCTCTGAGGAATTCGTCGTACGCCGCGAGGCTCTCCGTCGGCTTGGCGGTGAGCTCCCGCCGGGTGCTGTCGGCGAGCGCGACCCCGAGCGCAGCGGCGACCTTCGTCGCGATGTCCGCCTGCACCTGGAAGACGTCGGTGAGCGAGGCATCGAACTGCTGCGCCCAGCGCGTGCGAGCCGCGCGGTCGGCACGGGCGTCGACCAGCTCCGGAGTCACCCGGACGCGACTCCCGCCGGGGTACTTCTCCCAACGCACGGTGCCGGTGAGCAGGTAGTCGGCACCGAGTTCGCGCGCGATGTCGGTCGGCCGCATCGTGCTCTTCCGGTACTCGAGCGAGCTCCCGCGGGCGATCACCTCGAGCCCGCTCACCTGGGCGAGCTTCGTCCGAACCTCGTCGGCCACACCGTCGGCGAAGTACATGTCGGCCGAATCACCGAGATTCTCGAAAGGGAGCACGGCCACGACGCGCCCACCACTCGACGGAGGCGCGCGCTCAGCCATTCGCCTCCACGCGAAGAGCGCGCCGAGGGCGGCGAGCACGGCGGCCGTAAGAGCCATCGCCCTCGCGTTGCGCCCACGAGCCACGGCCGCCGGCAGGGGAGGCTCCGCCGCACGCCCCGCTTCCCCGGCGCCGGGACTCGTCAGGCCCGCGGGGCCGGGCGGCACGCCGGTCGCGCCGGTCGTCGAGGTGCGCGATGCCACGGAAGCGCGCGGGATGGGGATCCAGGCCCCACTCGGCGACCCCGCCAGCGCCTGCGCGAACGCGCCGGTGGTCGGGAAGCGGTCCGCCGGCGTCGGCGACATCGCCCGCCGGATCGCCTCGTCCACGCTCTCCGGAACCTCGGGCCGCAGCGCGCGAACGCTCGGCTGGGGGTCGGAGAGGCGAGCGGCGGCGATCGAGTGCACGGTCCTCCCGAGGAACGGCGGCATCCCCCCCAGCATCTCGTAGAGCACCGCGGCGAGCGCATACTGGTCTGAGCGGGCGTCGACCTCCCGGTCGTCGAGCTGCTCCGGGCTCATGTACATCGGCGTCCCGATGATGCGCCCGGTGCGGGTGAGGCCTTCCTCGGCGCCTAACGTGCGGGCGATCCCGAAGTCGGCGACCAGGGTCGTTCCGTCGCGGGTGAGGAGGATGTTCTCCGGCTTGATGTCGCGATGGATCACACCCTCCTGGTGTGCGTACTCGAGCGCCCGGGCGGCTTCCGTCGTTATGCGGAGGGCATCGTCGACCGAGAGCTGGTGGTCCCGATTGAGCCGGTAGCGGAGCGACTCCCCATCCACGAACGGCATCGTGTACCAGAGCTCCGTCTGACCGTCACGGTCGGGACCCACCTCTCCTGAATCGAGAACGGTCAGGATGTGCGGGTGCTGGAGCCGGGCGGCGAAGTGGATCTCGCGCTTGAATCGCTCGAGCTCGGGCGAGCCGCCCGCGTTGGGAAGGAGGACCTTGAGTGCGACCCGCCTGTCGTGGCGGAGGTCCTGAGCGAGATACACGACCGCCATGCCCCCGCGGCCGATCTCGCGCTCGATGACGTAGCGCCCGGCCAGCGCCTCCCGAACTCGCTCGAGCGCCCCCATTCGGGATTCTCCCGTTGCACTCATCTTACTTCGTCGTACCCACGCCTCCAGCCATCGCCGCAACCAGATCCTTCGCGCCGGAACCCCACCGTGAAACCGTCTTGATCGCCTCGGTGAACGATACGTCCACAGGGTGCACCCGCGTGCGCTCGAGAACGTAGACGGCACCGGCGAACGGCGTCGGAACCGACGGCACGAAGACCGTGTAGCGGCCGTCTGAGAGCTCCTCGATGATGAACGCCGGGACCAGCGCGTCCTCGATCTCCGCCAACGCCGGCTTCCACACCGTCTCGCGGCTCTCCCCGGCCACCTGTTGCGTGAGGCTCCGGATCAGACCGTACCCCGGGATCTTCTCGAGGACGGCCCCCTCGATCCACGCGCGGGCGGCCCGCCCGGGCCCCGTTTGGACGGCGACTCCGATCACGAAGCAGATGGCGAGCACGAGAAGGAGCGAGAGCAGGGTCTCTGCGGGAAGCCAATCCGGCACGAGGTGCGCGAACGGCTGCACGAGGGCCACGACTGACTTCATCCCCTTCAGCAGTAGCAGGACGGCAAGGTACACCGGCGCCACAAGGAGAACGCCGCTGAGGAGCGCTCTGCCAACGAAAGCGAGTGAGCGTTTCATAGGGGCCACCTTCTCGAGTTATGGATCGGCTCCAGTGTCGCTGGGTCTAGGCGGTACCCGCGCCGGAGGTCTCTGCCCTCAGGCGCCGAGATCGAGCCCGTGTGCGCGCGCGACTGCCGTCGCGTCCCGAAGGGCTTCGCGCGCATGAGTCGCAACATCGTCGGCAAGCCGCGGCATCGCCATGCGGCGCTCGAAGTGGCCCTGAAATTCGTAGGCGACGGTCTCGAGTGGACTCTTCTCATACCCATATTGCACGATGCCCAGGGCGTATGTGAGCAGGAAGGGGCGCACGCCAAGCGTCTTCCACTGGAGGGCGTGAATAAGCTCGTGAAAATGTACGCCCTCCGGGGTGCGTGACGGCACGAAATACATGTCTCGGAAGGTGATCCCTCCCATCGGCCTGCTCGCCATCGCCTTGAATTCGGGAAGGCCGTAGCTCTCCACCGGCGGGAAGGGAACCCGGTCGACCATCGCGACCCGCGTGGCACCGAGCAGCTCCGCCGGTAGGGAGGCAGCGAGACGAGGGAAGGCGAGGTCGCTGGCTCGTGACGACCGCAGGAGATGCCGCGTGCGGAGATCCTCGATCCAGCGCTCGACCTCGGGGAGCGCGTTGTGCAGGCGCGCGAGGAGCTCCCTCATGCCTCAGGCGGGCGAGCCGACAGCGCCGTGCTCGCGGAACGCCGCGACACGCTCGGCCGCCTTGGCGACGATCCGCGCGAACTCGGGTGAACCGTGCAGGGGACGCAGGAACGGGTCGTGGTGCGCGATGAAGTCGTGCGGATAGAAGCCGCTGTCGACGGCCCGTTCCAACAGACGCAACGCGTTTGCGGTCTCGCCGGCCAGGGCGAGCGCCTCACTGAGATGGAATGTGATGTGGGCGTCGAACGGTACGTCGACGATCGTCGACAGCGCGCCACGTGCATCATCGACGCGGCCCTCCATCAGGTCGACGAGCGCGACGAGCTGCACCGTGTAAGGCATCTGCGGCACGCGCTGCTGCATCCAGCGGGCCTGGGCCCTGGCATCCACCACTCTTCCGACGAGCGCGCAGGTGTAGCCCAGCGACCAGCGGGTGATCGGATTGTCTGGATCGAGCGTCACCGCATGCTCGAGTCCATCGAGGCCCTCCGTGGGCCGCCCCCAGAACCAGTTGGCCGCATTGAACAGGATGGCCGCCATCGGCGACAGCGGATCGGCGTCGAGAAAGCGGCGACCCACGTCGAGCACGGTTTCCCGTTGTCCGGCGGCGTGCAAGGCGATCCCTTTGTAGAACCAGGCGTCGGCATCACTGGCATCGCGCTCGAGCGCCGCCGTGAGCTGCTGCACGGTCTCCACGAGCTGGCCGCGCTCATAGGCGACGAAGCCCAGGAGCGAGTATCCGTACGCCGCGTTCGGCGCGAGCTCGACGAGTGCACGCGCTTCCCCTTCCGCCCGATCGAGAAGCGCCCGGTCGGTGCTGAGCCCCGCCCGCAGCTGCGCGATCCACAGGTACGCCCGGAGTGCTCGGAGCGGCGCAGACTCCCCTTCGATCGCAATCGCGCGATCGAGCAGCGCCGTTACCTGGTCCATCGGAGCGCCGTACCGGCGCACGAGTTGACGCGCCTGCAGGTACAGCTCGAAGGCGCGCGCATCCCTGATCGGGCGATCCGCCAGTCGCCCCTCCTCGGCCGACGACAGCGTTACCTCGAGCGCGCTCACGATCGCGCGCGAGACGCGCTCCTGCACATCGAACACGTCGTCCATCGTGCCGCTATACTTCGCCGCCCACACCTGTGCGTCCGTATGCGTATCGATCAGCTGAGCGGTGATACGCAGCGCCTGGCCCGCCTTACGCACGCTCCCCGTGAGTGCGAAGCGCACGCCCAGCTCGCGCCCAACCTCGCGCATCCCCTTCGTCGTTCCCTTGAGCTGCAGCGACGAGGCGCGCGAGATGACGCGCAGTGCCTTCACGCCCGACAAGTCCGTGATCAACTCTTCGGTGAGCCCATCGCTGAAATACTCGTTCTCGGCGTCTGCGCTCAGGTTGGCGAACGGGATGACGACGATCGATCTCTCCTTCGGAGCGGGCGCCGGCGCGCTCACCGCCCGAGGGCCGGAGGAAGACGTCGCCGTTCGGAGCGCGGCCACAACCTGTGCGCCGCTCGAAAACCGACTGGCCGGCTCCCTCTCCATCAGGCGGGCCACCATGTCACCGATCCATGAGGGGACCTCGGAACGCAGGGTCGTCACCGCCGGCGGCGCGTACATGAATCGTTTCGCGATGACCGCCTGCGCCGACGGTCCGGTGAAGGCGACCTCGCCCGTGAGCATTTCGTAGAGCACGCAGCCGAGTGCGAACAAATCGCTGCGTCCATCCATTGCATCGCCTGACGCTTGCTCCGGACTCATGTACGCTGGTGTGCCGACGGTCAGGCCAATCTGCGTGAATGTCGACGCGGTGCTCGATGCGGCGGCGAGCGCCTTGCCGACGCCGAAGTCGGCGACGATGGCATGACCCTCGTGCAGCAGGATGTTCTCCGGCTTGATGTCGCGATGAACGATGTCCTGCCGGTGTGCATAGTCGAGCGCATCGGCCACCTCGGCGGCGATGCGAGTCGCCTCGTCCACCGGCAGCGGCTGGCTCAGCACGAGCCGCTCGCGTAGCGTCTGGCCCTCCATCACCGGCATCACGAAGTAGAGATAGCCATCCGCCTCGCCCGAGTCGTAGAGGGGGAGGATGTGCGGATGGTTGAGACGCGCGGCGAGACGGATCTCGCGGACGAAGCGCTCCCGCCCCAGAGATTCCGCGAGCTCCGGTCGCAGCACCTTGATCGCCACTTCGCGATCATGCTTTCGGTCGTGGGCGAGGTAGACGCTCGCCATCCCGCCGGCACCGAGCTGGCGGTCGAGGCGATAGTGCGTGGCCAGAGCTGCGGCGAGCGACGGTTCGGTCACTCGCCGAATTCGGCTAGTGCTTCGCCCATGCCCACGCGGTGATCCGCCAACCGCTCCCCACCTTCTGGAGCGCGATTGTGAGAGTCGAGCCCATCTCCCTCACCTGCTTCCCGTTCAGCGTGTAGACGTAGTCCGCCGGTCCGACGACGTAGGCACGATCCCCGGTCACGTCCACGTGGGCAGGGGACCCCAGCGTCACCACGCCATCGGTGATGCCGTTCTTCTTGGCGTCGGCGTCGTAGGCCTTCGACCAGGTGGCACAGGCGCCCGCACCATGCCACTCGTGCGGAGGGAAATCGTCGATGATCGACACCTGATCGGCACACGAGGCCGCGAGCATCTTCTCGTCACCCTTGTTGAACGCGTCGACGAACCGCTGGACGGCGGCGAGAGCGGCCTTCTGATCTGGGGACCCCTGCGCCGCAGCGAGGCGGCCCGTCGCGACGAGGGCGAGTGTGACCGCGGCGATCAATCGACGCATGTGCTCTTCCTCCTTGGAATGTTACCTCCCGGACTCCGGCGCGCGGAGTGCGGTCGTGCTCAAATATCTCAACCCGGAGTCGACTATGATGGTGGCGACCGTCGCCGTCGGCCCCAGCCTCTGCGCGAGCTCGAGGGCCGCCAGCACGTTCGCTCCGCTCGATGTCCCGGCAAAGATCCCCTCTTCGCGCGAGAGCCGCAGCGCCATCGCCCTGGCGTCATTGGTCGTGACCTTTTGGATCTCGTCGACTTCGTCAGGTCTCCAGAGCGGCGGGAGGAAGCCGATGCCGATCCCTTCGATGTGATGCGAACCCGAGGGTCGGCCGGAAAGCACCGCTGATTCTCCCGGCTCGACGGCGACTACCTTGAGCCGAGGGTTGTGGGCTCGGAGTGCGGCGGCGGCTCCGTGGATCGAGTGCGCCGTACCGACGGATTGGACGAACGCATCGACGCGTTCTCCCGCTTGACGCCAGAGCTCCTCGCCCAGGGCCGCGTACCCGCCTTCGCCGTCGCGATTGGTGAGCTGGTCGCTCCACCAGTGGTTGGGCCGCCGGCTGATCTCCGCTGATTGTTCGATCATCGCTTTGATCAGCGACTCGGTGATCTTCCTGTTGTCGCTCTTGACGTCGGTGATCTCGGCGCCGTACGCCAGCATCGTGTACCGCTTCTCGTCGCTGAACGCGTCGGAGAAGACGAAGTGCGACTTGTACCCCAGCGCGGCACCCACGAACGCCAGGGAGACACCGGTCGTGCCGGCCGTGTATTCGACGACTGTGCCCCCCGGAGGCAGCCTTCCGTCCGCGGCGGCGGCCGTGACCATCGCCCTCGCCACGCGGTCCTTCATGCTCCCCGTCGGGTTCGCCGACTCCAGCTTGGCGACGACCCGTGCTGCTCCCTTCGGCACGACTCGAGTGAGTTCAACGAGCGGAGTATTCCCAACCGCGTCCAGAACGCGGAGGCCCTCCTGAGCGCCCTTCACGATCCTCGCGTCGCGCGTTCGTGGGGCAAACGCGGCCCTCTCACGGGTTCAGCGCCGGCCGTGGGTTGACGACGAACCGTGGCGGTGTAGCGGTGTCGCCGAAGGCCCACACCGTCAGATACGCCAACCGGAGAATCTTGGCCATCTTCACGTAGTCGATCTTGTCGGCGGTGTCCGTGGTGTGATGGTAGTCCGGGTGAAAACCGGTGAACCACCAGAACGCCGGCACATTCCTGAGCACGAAGGGGAACTGATCGCTCCGGAAGAAGATGTTGAGAGCCGACTCATTGTCGAACCGATCGTCGAGCACGAGCCCCACCGCCGCGTTCTGGGCCGCCACCACTCGCTTGTAGTCGGGGCTGTAGTGGGCGCCGATAAGGTTGAGGCGATTGCTCGTCTCCTTCGGAACCTCGATGAGCCCATCGGTCTGCGGGCTCGGCGTCTCGTCGCGGCCGATCATGTCGAAATTCACCATCGCCCGCGTCGTGGCGATGTCGCGCGCCGGATGCGCCGCCATGTAGAAGGATCCGAGGAGCCCGCGCTCCTCGGCGCCGAAGGACACGAAGAGGATCGACCGCCTCGGCTTCGCCGCGTTCGTGCCGAACGCGCGCGCCAGAGCGACCACGCCGACCGTCCCCGAGCCATTGTCGTCGGCGCCATGCCAGATGCCTTCGGAGGTCATCCCGTCGTGGTCGTGATGACTGCTGATGATCACCGTCTCACCGCGCAGCGAGGGCGAGCTCCCCTCGAGGAGGCCGACGACGTTGTAGGTGATCCCCTCCTTCACATACTGGCTGCGAAGGTGAATCGAGAGCTCCGTGTCAGGCAGAGGGCGTGACTGAGGCTTGAGGTCACGGTCGATGACCTCCTGCGCCTGAGAAGGGGTGATGCCCGACGTCGTCATCAGAACGCGCGCGGCGCTGTCGGATAGGAGCACGATCGGAATGTCGAGCGTGTCCTGCTGCAGAGCTTGCGCCGGTGGCGGGAGTTGGCGAGTGGCGGAGCCCCCGATACGTTGAACGCGCTGGGCGTTGGCCGGATGCGAGCGATTCGGTTCCGCCACAATGAGCAGCGCCACCGCGCCACGCGACTGGGCGGCGAGCGCCTTCACCCGGCCGGTGGCATGACGGGTGTTGGCGGTGCCGTTGAACACGGATTGCGCGTTCGTCTCCTGGGGCTCGTGCTCGAAAACCAAGACGATCTTCCCCTTCACGTCGAGACCCGCGTAGTCGTCGTAGCCGAGGTCGGGCGCGCTCACGCCGAACCCGGCGAAGACGACGGGGGCGGTGATGTCGACTGGACGCTTGAAGCTTCCGCCGGCGTCGGCCCACTCGAACTTCGACTCGGTGCCAGCGCGGCGCAGAGTCACGCTCGACTGCGCACGGTCGGCGCGATACTCCACCAGCGGCACCGGCTGCAGATAGCTGTCGCCGAACGCCGGCTTGAGGCCGGCCTTCTTGAACTCGGACGCCACCCACTCGATCGCCACCATGTCGCCCGTCTCGAGCGACATCCGCCCCTGGAGGGCATCGGAGGCGAGAAAGGTGAGGTCGGCGCGCAGCTCCGATTCCTGGATCGTTCGGTAGCCGGGGGCGGCGCGCTCGGGGAGGCCGGGCGCGCTCTTGACCGTTTGCGTCGCGCCGCCGACCGCGCAGGCCAGGGAGGCGAAAACCAGCGCCAGCGCAGCGGTCGGGCGGGGAAGAATGGAGGTGCCGCGGCTCATGTGGTGGTCGGGTGGGCGAGAGCGTGCAAGATACCCGCGGTTGTGGCCGTGCACTATGTGCTCACAGACGCGCCTCTCGGCAGCCTGTCAGGCACCGGGCTGGGAGAATCCGGGGTCGATTGTGTCCAGGAGCTGGTTGACATCGAAGCGGGTCGCGTTGGTCATGACGACCGTAGCGATACGTGAAGACTCGTACACCCGCATCATCGAGTGAAATCCTCCCCCACCGCCTTCCTTGTAGAAGAAGGGAACCCCGCCAGCCGCTCCAATGTGCCATCCGAGGGTCATCGGCACGGAGGCCCCGCTCGTCGTGCGTTGAGGGGCGTAGAACAATCCATGGGTCGTCCCGCCGAAGAGCACGGACTGCGCGCGAAGCTGATCTTGAAGGAACTTGCCGAACCCTCTGACAGTGCCGACCAACCCGCCGAACGCCGCCCCGTTGACGTAGTGGTCGTTGAGGTGCACCCACCGCCCCTCGACGCCGCCGATCAAATCGCCGTCGATGAGGAAGCGCTTGAAGAGATTCATCGCTGAGCACCTTTCGAGATATCCCTTCGCGTGGTCGCGAAAGTCCGGCACCACGTATCCGAGTTCCGGCGGTCCGATTCCCAAGGGCTCCAGCACGTGCTCGCGCACGTACGCTTGAAACGGCTCTCGACTCCCTCGTTCGATGACGCAGCCGAGCAGCCAATATCCGATGTTGGAGTAGCTGTATTTCGCTCCTGGTGGAAAGGACAGCGTGGGATGTTCCCGAAGGACCTTCGTCAGGGCCGCGCGCTCATCGAAGCGGTCGCGAGAGGCCGCGAGGTGGACCCAGCGCAGCGGAATCGGATTCGGAATGCCGGAAGTATGTGAGATGAGTTGCCGTACGGTCACCCGAGGACCGTAGGGGCTGATGTCGAGATACGCATCTATGGGGTCATCGAGCTTCACCCTCTCCGACTCGATGAGTTGCAAGACGGCGGCTGCCGTTATCGTCTTGCTCATCGAGTAGGCCATCATGGTCGTGGTGGGGCTCATCTCTCGGCGTCCGGCGATGTCGGCCGAGCCGCCCGCATATTCGAACACGATCTGGTCGGGCCCCACGACGAGATACTGAATTCCGGGAACCGTGACGCTCCGTACGAGCTCGTCCAGTTGGGCGCGGGCGGCTTCCACGCGCGAGGGCGTGCTCATCCCCTACAGGCGAGCGCAGTGACGGCAAGGGCGACACGAGGCGTCGCGCCGGGACTGCGGCGATCGATGCGTGTCGGTCATCGGTCTGCAGCGTGTAGCGATGAGCCCGGAGCTAGAAGGGTCGCTCGTCCGCTGTCGGCCCGTACATCGCGGGCACGGGGATGTCATTGAGACGGAGGTAGACCCCGAGCTGCGCGCGATGGTGGACCAGATGATTGATGTGGGTCCGGATGACCACCGCGCGCGGCGCGCTCCAGAGCACCATGTCGCCTCGCTTGAGCGTCCACTTCTCCCCCCACGCGCGATCGGGGACGGTGGTGAGCGCCTCACGCGCATCCCTGACGTTGGCATCGAAGCCCTTGAGAAGCGTTTCGGTGGTTTCGTAGCTGTATCCCCCGGATGCAGCGAGGTCGAGTGACGGATTCCGCAGCGTGTTCGCGACCCACCCAGGCATCCACGACACGAGCTGCGCCAGATGGCCCATCGAGAAGGACTTTGGATGCGGCTTCCACTGACCCTTGTCCGTCGGCACGCGCTCGAGAACCCTGCGAGTGGTGGCCATCTCTTCGTCGAATTCGCGCAAGAAGTCCTGTCCGATACTCATTGTTGTGCTCCGGTGACGGATCGTCTCGGTGGCGCCACGGCGGGTGGGACGATGGGGAGTCAAGTTCGAATGCCTAACTCGGGCGTCGAGCCCGTCGCGCGCGCTGGCGCTGCCGCAACTTGGCGAGCGTCGGCTTCAAGTACCGTCGATAGCCCTCGGGGCTCATCCACCCCTCGGGGCAATCGAGCCGCGACAGCTCGCTCGCGCGCAGAAGGAGGAACCGGTGTGTCGCGCTCGTCCGGCGGCGCACGCGCACCCGGTATCCGTCTCCCTGAACGGCCCGCACGCGCCCCACACGGCCATCGGGGACTCGCACACAATCGCCGACTGCAAACCGCCCCATAGCTCTCCCGACCGATACGTCCTCACACCTTCTAATAGCGTGTGGTGTCTCGGTTGAGAAGGCGTACGTCAACCGGCAGCGCTGCCAGCAGCGCCAGCCGGCCTGTGTGCCGCGGAGGGTGCAGCCCTTACGCCTTGCGTTCCGGTCCGGGGCCCCGGCATTCGAGGACGATCTTCCCCGTCACCATCATCACGTCAGGCAGCGAGACTCCGGCGGCCTGCACTCTCACTCGCACCTCGCCGTTCTTTGGCTCGGGCCGCTCTTCTTCGACTACCCGAAGCTCATCGGGCCCACCGTAGTGGCTGACGATGATGCGCGTGTGCTTCGTCCCCCTTTCGCTCGTCCGGGGGGCGCGGCTCTCAGATTCCCCGAGTAGTGTCGGCATGTCTCCTCCCTCCCCCTTGTCGGATTCGTTCACCGCCGGCGTGAGGGCGAAGCTATGGGAACGGAGGGCGACGGGTGTCGGGGGAAGCCTGCGGCGTGTTCAGGAGAAGTCCGACGGCAGGGCGCCTCTGGCCACGCCACTTTGAACCAGCGATGCAGTCAGGAGAGACCGGGGCAAGGAGCGGGCGATGACAATGCTCAAGATTCGCGACGTGTCCCTCTATGTGAAGGTCATGGGGCGCGGCTATCCGCTGCTGCTGATGCACGGCGGTCCGGGACTCGATCACACGACGCTCGAGACGCTGGAGCCATTGGCCAAGCGCTTCACCTTGATCTTCTACGATCACCGCGCCAATGGCCGCTCGACGGGCGCCACCGAGACGATGACGTTCAGCAACCTGGTCGCGGACGCCGAGGCGTTGCGGGAGTCGCTCGGTTTCGACCGGTGGGCGGTGGCGGGGCATTCTTTTGGTGGACACGTCGCCCTGGAATACGCGCTCCGCCATCCCGACCGCATCTCGGCCCTGCTCCTCCTCGACACTGCCGCAGATGCCTATTGGTATCAGCGGAGCGCGCCGGCGATTCTCGAGAAGCGTGGTTGGAGCAAGAAAGCGGTGGGTGCGGCCAAGCGATTCTTCAACGGAGAGTTGACGCTGCCCGAGATCCGCCCAGCCGTGATGCGATTCTTCTTCGCGTACTTCTACAAGCTACGCCTGCGAGATGTGCCAGGAGCGATCGCGGCAGCGTTCAAGCTGAAGATGCGCCCCGAGGCGATCGTTCAGGGGTTTAGTGTCGTGCTCAAACGCTGGTCGGTGATGGATCGGCTCCCGGAGATCAACGTCCCCACGCTTGTCCTCGCCGGGCGGGAGGACTTCCTCTTCCCGCCGGAGCAGCAAGCGATGCTCGCCGCGCGGATCCCTCGCGCGCGTCTCGAGATCATCGAGCACGCGGGACACAGTCCGCACGTAGAGCAGGCGAGTCGGGTGATTCCGATCATCGCGCGCTTCGTCGCGGCGGCGGCGACCGCCCCCGCGTCGGCTGTGCGGCCGCACCGCGGGTGGCGACGAGAGATCAAGAGAACCGCGCTGCTCGATCGCGCCATCCGACGGCGGTAGGCTCGGGCGTCCTCGCCCCTACGGAAGTGCAAAAACGAAGGCCGTGGCCGAGCCCGGATTCTTGCCAATCCAGAATATCGACGGCCGCCCGGACATGACGGCCACGTATTGCTTCCCCTTCACCGCGTAGCTCACCACGCCACCGCCGATCGGTCCGCCGGTGTTGAAGCGGAAGAGCTCCGCCCCGGTGCTCGCGTCCAGCGCCAGGAAATCTCCGGTGAGCTCACCAGCGAACACCACGCCGCCGGCGGTCGGCGTGACCGCCGCGACTACGGGGCCGGGCGACCGGTAGCGCCACTTGATCTGACCCGTCGAGCCATCGATCGCCGTCACCCAGCCCTGCGACACGCTATCGAGGGCGATCTTGCCGCCGAGGTAGTTCTGTCCCGCGACGAGCCTGATGGTGTCCGCGAGCGTGTAGGTCGCACACCAGTCCACTGCCGGAACGAAGAGCAGATTCCCCGACGGATCGTACGCCGGACCGTTCCACTCGACTCCGCCGAGGATCCCGGGGCATGCATGGACGCCGGCCGTGGTGACGGGCAGTGCGGCATCGGAGCGCGTGGTCACTGCCACCTCGTAGATGCGCTCATGGCTCACGCGGTCGAGAACGTGGAGGAGACCGTCCTTCCCCGTGGTCGCAATCAGATCCCGCTCCTTGCCTTTCGCGACGGCTCTGAAGATGGGACTTACCTGAGTCAGGTCCCAGTCGTGGCCATCCGACGGAACGAGCTGGTCGTACCAGCGCAATGCTCCGGTCCGGACGTCCAGCGCCACCAGGGCGTTGGTGTAGAGATTGGCGCCGCCGCGGAGTGTCGCCGGGAAATCGGGTGCGGGGTTGCCAGCTCCCAGATAGAGCTCACCCCGCGCCACGTCGAGTGATAGCGGAGACCACACCGCTCCGCCGCCCAGTGGGACACCAGCCTCGTGGTTCCACGTGTCATAGCCGCGCTCGCCCTGCCGGGGAAAGGTGTTGAAGCGCCACACCGGACTCCCATCCGAGATGCGGAAGGCGCCGATCCATCCCTGAATCGCGTTCTCGCTGACTGCCGGGCCGATGATGATCAGGCTGTCGAGGACCAGCGGGGCCATGGTAAACGTCTCGCCCCGGCTCGCATCGCCGATCTGCCTGGCCCAAAGGAGGTCCCCCGTACGCGCGTCGAGAGCGAGGAGGTATCCGTCGTTCGTTCCACGGATCACGCGCCCGCTCGCCACGGCGACGCCGCGGTTGTTGAGCCACGGCTCCTGCGCCTGCGGCTCCCAGGTGTACCGCCAGAGCATCCGGCAGGTCGCCGCATCCATCGCCGTCGTGACATGGGGTGTCGTCAGGTACATCACGCCACGGTAGACGACGGGCCCCGTCTGGAAGTTCGCCATCTCACCTAGCTGCAGGGCGCATACGGCGCGCAGCTGCCGCGCGTTCGCCGGCGTGATCTGGTCGAGTCTTGCGTAGCGGCGTCCGGTGTAGTCGTGGGTGTGGTAGAGCCAGTCTGATGCGTTCGTGTCTGCTCGAGCCAGGGCCTGAGAGCTCGGCTCGCCGGTCGAAGGGTTGAGGCCATGCTCTCCGGTGATGAAGGGCGACGCGGCGGCGACGACCGGCGCGCCAAGCGGCGCGTCCGCCAGTCGAGTCGCGTGCAGCCGCTGCGTGTCGGCCGCGAGCGGAGCCGCTCCACTCTGGAAGCCGTTGCGCGCGAGGAGATACGCTACGACGTCCAGGTAGCTCTGCTGCGGGAGAGAGCCGGCCCGGTCGCGCGGCATCGTGGTGCGTATCAGGTCGTAGAGGTCCGCGAGGGCCCTCCCCGGCGCCCTCCACCGAGCGAGAAATGCCGGGCCGGCGAGCGCGTTCGCCGGTCCGTCGTTCAGGAGGACGCCGTGACAGCGGGCGCACGACGCCCGGTACACAGCGCGCCCGTGCTCGGCCTGATCGGCGGTGTACAACCCCCCGTCCTGAGCGTGGCTCGCTCTGGAGCACAGAACGAGAAGGGCGACCAAAGGAACGAGCTTTCGCAGGTAGTCGACGTCCATGATCAGGAAGACTGCAGTCGTGTTTCGCCGGGCTGTTGCTGCTCGACGATCCCATTCAGCCATCGGACAAAGTCTTCGGAGAAACCGGGCCCAATATCGTCCCACACGGCCTTGAAGCCGGGGGATTGCGCGTAGCGAGTCATGAATCGCGCGTAGCCGCGCCAGTGCTTGTCCGGCATCAAGCCCAGCTCATGATGTTGAAAGTAAGTCTCGGCGTGCAGGATGAACTGCACGTGGCTCCAATACTGGAATTGACGATCGCCCGCCGTCAGATCCGACCCGCTCTCGAGCTTCGCGAATCGGTCCGCATGTTCCGCGCGAAAGATCGAGAGGCGCAGGGCAAATTCTGCGATGGAGTGCCGCGCCTCTGCGCTCGCCACCTTCGTGCTGCCACGAATCTGCTGCGCAAGGTAGAGAAGCGAGATCACGACGCCGACGGCTGCGACGATCTGCGCGATGTTTGCCAAGTCGGTGAGAGTCATCGATCGCGGCCCCTTGAATTGCGGCGGGAAGTGTTAGGCGGCGTCTCCCGTCGGTGTTAGGCCAACTCGTAGCTCAGCGAGAAGGGATGCTCCATCCCGTGCCCAACGGCGGAAGTCCCCTCTCCCGTGAGGCCGCTCAACTCGCCGGTCCCGGAGCCGGGAATGACCGAATATGACTCCTTGGCCATGCCGCCCTCGAACACTCCGGTGCGCTGAAGGACGAAGGTTCCCTTCTTGGGGCCGATTCGACCGACGACCCGCTCGAGGCCAAGAAACGTCGCGGTGCCGTCGCTCCGGTACATCATGAGGTACTCGGCCTGCGCCTCCCCCTCGATATCGCCGCTGTAGGTCTTCGAAATACTGGCCCGAGTGAGCTTCGGCAGCCCCTCGCCCTCGATGTAGGGCTTCTCATCCCAGCTCTTGATGGCGAATCGCGCACTCGCGGTCTGCTTCATGGGTAACGTCCGGGGGGATCGGGAATGGTCACGTCAGGGTTGGCCGGAGCGGCTCTCGCCGGAGTCGACCGCCGTGGCTGTCGAGGGCAACCACCGCGAGGACGAGCCACACCGTGACGGCTGTCGCGAGGACGGCAGTCAGGACCCGTGCGCCTCTCAGCGCTGCGGGAAAGAGCGTGAGCTGCGTGAATACCAGGGCGGCGTGCATGAACATCACCACGGGAAGGCTCTCCGTGCGGTCGTACATCCAGACCATCAGCACCCGGAAGGGCGGCAGCCAGGAGAAGAGGCGAGCAAGCAAGATGGTGAACGGTAGCACGGCCGAGAAACTGTCGCGCTCCCAAAAGAGTGGGAAGTGCCACGCCCCCCAGACGGTGCCGACGGTGAGGCCGGTCGTGAGAATCCCGTGACGGGCACGCAGGCGAGGAACGGCGAAGCCCGACCAGCCAACCTCCTCGCAGAATCCGAAAATGAGGCTCGGGACGAGAGCGCCCAGCAGGATGCTGCTCGTTGCGTTCGAGTCGAATAACGCGGGTCGGAAGTCCGAGGAAGCCAGCGAGAGCAGCAGGACAGTTCCTGCCAGCGCCAGAGAGGGGACGAGCGCGAGGACGTACCACCTCGGGCTCACCATCCAACGGCGAAGTCGGACGAGAAACGAGCGCACGCCCAACCGCGGCCCCCATCCCTCCGATGCAACGCGCGCCCGCTCGGCGGCCACGATGTCATGCGGCGTGTCGGTGAGGTCGCGCATGACCTGCCAGCGGATCGACGGGTCACCGTCGAGAAGCCAGTCGATGAGTGGGTCGTTCGAGGATCGCGGGGGCGCGGCGCCGTGCGTGTGTGTCACTCGACGTCAATGGCGAAGCGCAATTGGCGACGCACCTCTCGTGCTACCGCTGCCAAGAGCAAGGCTGCGGTCACAACCTCGAGGCAAATCGTCAGGTTCATCGCCAGTGTGTGCGCCGACAACGGTGCTGCGACGTAATGGCCGAGGCCATCGAAACCGAAGAGCGCGTAGACTGCCAGCATGATGAGGCCGCCGACCTGGCTTCGCGATCGTGTGAGGAGTACGGCACATGCTCCGACGGCGGTGAGAGCGACCCATGCGAGCCAAACCTGAGTGCGCCCGAGCCAGTGCGGCAGATTCGGGTAGGCGCTCAGAAACGCGGCGTTGTGAGCGTAGTGGAGAAGACTCGCCGCCGCGTAGGCCAGCACGAAGATCCAAAGCAGCTTGTTCTGCCGCAGGGAGCCCTCGCTCCTCACCGCGTCTTCCGGGCGCGCGCCGCGCGCCGCCTCGCCTCGCGCACGTAGCGGAATTCGACGACGAAGACGCGCCGCCCAGGGCCGTGCTTCGCGACTTTGAGCAGCTCCACCACACCCGCGAAGCCCGACCGACGTGCAAGGTCGGGGGTGATCTCCCCTAGAGAGATCTCGTAGATCTGTGTGACCCGCACCGCGCCGGGGGGAAGCGCGTATTCTCCGCCGACGCGCACGTGCGGCCTCCGCCAGATCCTGACCGTGCAGGTGACATCGCCCCGTCGGATGCGCTCGCGCAGCGCCTTGATGAACTGCATCTGTCACCTCGTCGAGCGTGTCGGCCAACACCCCTGCGGCTAGTCTCTCCCTGGAGACGATGGTGCACCAGCGAAAAAGTCGTTCAGGGCACGCCTAACAGCGGCTGGACACTCGAGGTAGCTGAAGTGTCCGCAGTTCTGGAGTATGACCAACTTGGCACCGGGAATGGCCTGGGCGATGTGCGCGGAGACCTCGACCGGGATGAAGTCTCTGTCACTCGCGATAACGAGCGTCGGGACGTGCAGACTTCGTAGTTCCGGCAGGAGGTCGAAGTCGGGGAGGTCCCACGTGTCGCGCATCAGTTGATCCTCGACCGCTCGCGCCTTGACGATCCCCTCCTTCCCCTGGCTGTAGAACGCCGCCTGCATCCGCGCCATGAGCCGCTCGTAGTCCTCCGGCCGCACCAATGCGGGCTTGAAGTGGATGCGATAGCGCGCGGTGTTGGCGCCTGGGTCGCCCTCCTTGTACGCGTCGGTCGCCATGATCTGTCGCTGCTTGTCCATGTCGGCGCCGAGCTTCTCGAGGTACGCCGTCCGGAGAAGGGCGCGATCGGCTGCTGACGCCGGCGCCGCGTTCAGCAAGATCAGACGCGAGACGCGCGTCGGGTGCCGGATCGCGTACTCCAAGGCGAGAACAGCCCCCCACGAGTGACCGAGCACGGCTGGTGCGTCGAGCGTGTAGTATCGCCTCACCCGATCGATGTCTTCGACATCCGATGCCAGCGTGACGTCCTCCGGCCTCACGCCGTCGGCGGATCGTCCGCGTCCGCGCTGATCGTAGTAGATGAGGCGAAACGAGTCGCTGAGTTGATCGAATTCGGGGAGGAGGTAGGCGTGGTCGAAGTCGGGGCCGCCGTGAAGAACGATGATGGCATTCCCCCGTCCAACCACTCGCGCGTAAAGAGACGCGCCGCCGACGTCGATTCGCGTCTCGATCGGCGCCCCGCTCTTCTGGTTCGCCTGCGCCAGCGCGGAGTCTGCGGGGAGCGCGGTCCCGAGACTGGCGAGCAGAAGGCTCGCGGCGGAACGACGTGCCGTGAGTCGCAGGTGGCTCACCGTGTCATTTTACCGCTCTTTGGCTGCAGCGGCGGCGGCGATGAGCTTCTCGAGCACCTTCAGGTCTATGTCCGAAAGGGTGCGGACGTACAGGCATCCCTTGCTCGCCTTGTGCTTCCCGAGCTTCCCTATGAGCTCAGCGTGGTTAGGCGCCGCGTTCAGACCGTAGATGCTGATGTCGCCCTTTCGCGATGAGAAACCCACGAGACACGTGTCGCCTTCCCGACCGCTTTCGTATTTGTAGTGATAGCTGCCGAAGCCGACGATGCTCGGCCCCCACATGCGCGGCTTCTCCTTCGTTGCCCTGGCCATCAATCTGGCGAGGGCTTCGCAGTCCTGTCGTCGAGCGTCGTTCTCTATTGCGCCGAAATATCCGTCGACGCTCGCTTGCGTCGCTCGTGTCTTGTTCTCCGCCATGGTGAGTCCCTCCGGGAACCTCGCGCGTGGTGCCTAAGGTCAACGCAGAGCGCCCGCGCCTGATGACTTCGCCGGACGCACGATGATCGTCGAGAGCATTGTGGCAACGAGCACCCGCTCGGATGCCGCGAGCGCGAACACGTCCGCTTGGCAGATGGTCAGCGTCCGCCCCGGACGCAGGACGCGGCCGCAGGCGAGAAACGACTCACCCTGGGCGGGGGCCAGGAGATTGATCTTGAATTCCACGGCTAAGACGTCGGTCTCGGGCGGGGCCAGGGTGAAGGCCGCGTAGCCGTTCGCGGAGTCGGCGACGCTGGCGATGGCTCCCGCGTGCATATAGCCATTCTGCTGACAGAAGGAAGGGGCAAAGGGGAGCGCGAGGTGCACCTGGCCCGGCGCGATGAAGGCGATCGAAGCCCCGAGCGTGGCCATGTGGCTTTGGCGACCGAAACTCTCGCGCACCCGCGCCTCGTAGCCTGGATCCTGTGGCGTCCATGCGTTGATCATGTCGTGAGGCGGCTCATGTCGTGTTCGCCCTCGAGTCTAGTCGAGAGCGGCAGCAGGAGCCCGACGCTCTTGGAACGTCACCTGGCGCCAGTGCCGCCGCGGGTTGCCGCACCCTGCACACGAGCAGCACTTCCGGGCGTGAGCGATCTTGCCGATGTGGCGCGCGCTACCGGTGGCAAAGCCGCCGTAGTAAGAGCGCACGCGTACCTTGATGCGCGCCTCGTGGTGCCGACGGACCTCCCGTGAACGCACGAACAATTCTCCAGACGTGATGTCAGTGCTGAAAGCTAGCGCGGCGTCTGGCGCTAGCGCGTACCCACTTTGAGCCAGGGCAGGCCACGGTACGAATCGGCCACCACCCAGGCGCCGGCAGTCACCGCCCACGAGACGACGAACTCGCTCCACTGGAAGGCGTTGGGCCCCGCCGCCACCATGGGTGCCCAGACGAGCAGCGTGAACAAACCCAGCTGCAACGCCGAGAGCGACGCTCCCAGTCGCGCCCAGACCCCGGTGAGCACCGCCAAGCCCGCCGCGACGAAGGCGGAGCCGGTGAAGTACACCCAAGCCATGTGCGCCGGCAGCCAGCCAGGCACCAGCGACGCGGTCTCCCTGGGATAGCGGAAGTGCGCGAGCCCGAAGATGATCAACGCCAGCCCATAGAGCACCCTCGCGATGCGGACCCCACTGTCGCCGCTGGCGAAAGCGAGGCGCCGCCTGTCCCAATCCTCGGCGAACCAGGCGTAGAGCACCCAAGCCCCCGCCACGATCGACGCGGTCTCTCCGAAGCCCGACCAGGAATCCTGCGAGGAGGGGGCGCGAAAGATGTGGACGAGTCGGAAGAGCAACAGCCAAACCAAGAGGTAGGCGAGCAGCACGCGGGAGGCGACGGCGGCGGTGCGCTGCCAGAAGAGGCCGACGCCCGATACCAGCGAGATGATGGCGGAGAGATAGACCAGCGCCTCGCGCGCGGGCACGCCCGTGAGCGTCGCTTGCCAGATCGGAGCGAAGTCGCCCTTGACCAGGCCCATGATTCCGAGGGCGATCATGGTGAGGGCGAAGACGACGTGCCCCAGGCTCGCGATGCGCATCGCGCCGCCGCCGTTGCTCCTCGTGGTCACCGGCTTCGGCGCGCGTTCGACTGCCGACGCTCGTTAGGTCGAAGCGACATCGGTGCTAACGCCGCCGCAGCTGCGACGGAGTGGCGAGCGTGGCCCGAAGTCGCAATGAGAGCGCGCCGATCCAGACCCAGACCAGCACCACCGTCGCGGTGAAGCCGAGAACGACCCAGGGGGACTTCACGCCTGATGCTATCCCCATGAAGCCCACGAGGAAGAGGATACCCGTGGCGAGCGAGAAGCCGGCCCAGCCGCCCTCGCCGTCGGCGGCGAAACGGCGCGCGAAGACGAAGCACGCCGCGATGAGCGCGAAGAAGCCGATGCCGCCGGCCACGAAGTGCAGGGGCCCATGCCATGAGGGGGCGACCGGCGGCCCCGGCGGCGTTCCCGGCGGGAAGCCGTCCATTGGATCTGCGACGAAGATGCCGGCGCCGATCATGCCGAGGCCGTACATGGCGAGGAGCCGGGGCCCCCCGGTCGCGGTGCGACCGGGGGCGAGCGCTCTGCGGACGCCGATAGCGAAGGCGACGACGAGGGCCCCCGACACGATGAATGAGCCGATCTGGATCCATCCCAGTGACCCGTTGCTCATGAGGCTCAGCGCGTGGCGCCGTGGGTCGAACCCGTCACGAAAGAACATCTCGAGAAGGCCGACTCCGACGTAGAGGGGCCCGGCGATCACGCCGCATCGGAGCAGGGCCGCGGTGCGCGCGGTGTCAGGCGCGTCAGTCATGAAGAATCATCGTGACGGGTGTGTGCCCGCTCACGTCGACGGGCTCCGCCGCAGCGCCGGAAAGTCCTCCTCCCAGAACTCCGCTGCGCCGCGACCGCCCGCGGCCCGCCGCCGCTCCTCCAGCGTGCGCAGCTCGACTCGCCTGATCTTCCCCGAAATCGTCTTCGGCAGCTCCGCGAACTCGAGCCGGCGGATCCGCTTGTATCCCGGCAGGCGCTCGCGCACAAAACGGAAGATGTCGAGCGCCATTTCGCCTGACGCGGGCGCACCGCCGCGCAGCACGAGGAAGGCCTTCGGCACCGCTAGGCGCAGGGCGTCCGGGCTCGGCACCACGGCCGCTTCGGCGATCGATGGGTGTTCGATGAGGGCGCTCTCCAGCTCGAAGGGGCTGATGCGGTAGTCGGAGCTCTTGAACACGTCGTCCGCGCGACCGACGTAGGTGATGTAGCCATCGGTGTCCCGGGTCGCCACGTCGCCGGTTCGATAGTAACGCCCGGAGACGGCGCCCGCTGACGCATCGTCCTGGTAACCAGCCATGAGACCAAGAGGCCGATCGTCGAGCGGGAGCGCGATCTCCCCCTCTCCCTCGCCCTCGACCTCGTCGCCGTCGTGATCGAGGAGCACCACCCGGTAACCGGGGAGGGGGCGCCCCATCGACCCGGGCCTCACCGACTGGCCGGGGGAGTTCCCGACCTGCGCGGTCGTCTCGGTCTGTCCGTAGCCATCCCGGATGGTGAGTCCCCACGCGCGCCGCACGCGATCGATCACCTCGGGGTTGAGGGGCTCTCCGGCGCCCACCACCTCCCGCAAGGCGACGCGACACGCCGCGAGGTCCTCGCCCACGAGGATCCGCCAGACAGTGGGGGGCGCGCACAACGTCGTCACGCCGCAACGCGCGATCGTGTCCAGCACGCGCCGCGCGTCGAATCGCTGGTAGTCGTAGACCAGAATCGTCGCGGCGGCGTTCCAGGGCGCGAAGAGGCTGCTCCAGGCATGCTTGGCCCACCCGGGTGAGCTGATGTTCCAGTGAACATCTCCCTCGCCGAGTCCGATCCAGTACATCGTGGAGAGATGGCCGACCGGGTAGCTCGCGTGCGTATGCAGCACGAGCTTCGGCTTCGCGGTCGTGCCTGACGTGAAGTAGAGGAGGAGCGGATCGCTGGCCCGTGTCTCGCCCTCCGGGGTGAACGCCGCCGACGCGTCCGAGGCCGACTCGAAGCGCGTCCAGCCATCGACGTCACCCCCGACGACGAGGCGCGTGTAGTCGCCGCCCATGGCACCGAGTTTGTGCGCTCCTTCCGTGTCGGTCACGACGTGGCGCACCTTCCCCCGGTCGAAGCGGTCGGCGAGGTCCGCCGGCGTCAGCTGTGGGGTCGCCGGCACGATCACCACGCCGAGCTTCATGCATCCGAGGATCGTCTCCCACGTCTCGGCCACGTTAGGCAGCATGAGGAGGAGGCGATCGCCTCGCCGCGCGCCCAGCGCGCGAAGACCGTTGGCCACGCGATTGCTCCGGTCGGCCATCGAGGCGAATGACAACCGCTCCTCGTCACCGGCGTCGCGCACGATCCAGAGCGCCGTGCGCTGGTTGTCGCGCGCCATCGGGTCGAAGTAGTCGAGCGCCCAGTTGAATCGGTCCAGCGCCGGCCAGCGAAAGGTGGCGTAGGCGTCGGGGTAGCGCGACCGGTGATCGCGCAAGAAGTCGCGAGCGGCGAGGAAGGCGCGGGTGTCTGACGACGGTGGGTGCATTCCCTCACCCCACGTAGCCGAAGTAGCATAGCACCGCCCCGATCACCAGGTTCGTCGCGCCGGCGCCGGCGAAGATCTCCGGGCGCGCGAGGATCGCCCTGCCGACAGCCACGATCCACTCCGGCTTGAAGATGGTGATGAGCGCCCGCACCAGGATGATCCAACCGATGAGCGTCACCATGAGGCGCCAATCCGTCACCCACACGTTGTGGGCCACGAGGAGCGCCGTCCCAGCGAGCAGACCAATGAAGCCGGCCAGGTAAAGCAAGGTCACGCTCCCTATGAACTCGGAGAGGATCGCGTGAAATGATTGCGGCTTCGTCAAGAGAGCCATTCCAACAACCACGTACATCGGCACGAGGAGACGCGCGATGAAGATCGATGCGTGCATTGTATGCTCTCTCCCTTGCGCTACGCCGGGTCGCCCACCGACCCACCAGAATCTCCGGAAGCAGTGGCGCTGGGTCGCACGTCCCACCGCAACCCATCGTGGAACCTCGCCGGCGCTAGCTCCGAAGCGCCGCCGCTGGGTCGACGCGCAACGCGCGTCGCATCGGAAAGCGGTGCCGACCGGCGAGTAAAATGTAAGAGGCAGGGCTCCGATCCGCGGCAAGCTTCAGATCCGCGGCAAGTTCGGTGGCGATCCGCGCTACCGGCCCCTACATTGCGCGCATTCCGAACCCCCCGACGAACGGGTGTAATGTCGGATCTCCGATCGCGCGTCCAGCAGGCACTCTCCGGGAGCTATACGCTCGAGCGCGAGCTCGGCGGGGGAGGGATGTCCAAGGTGTTCGTCGCCGACGAGCACCGGCTGGGGCGAAAGGTGGTCGTGAAGCTTCTTTCGCCCGAGCTCGCGGCGGCGTTGTCCACCGATCGATTCGAGCGCGAGATTCGCGTCGCCGCCTCCCTTCAGCAGGCGAACATCGTCCCCGTGCTCGCGGCGGGGGACGTCGAAGGGTTGCCGTACTACACCATGCCCTTCGTCGAGGGGGAGAGCCTTCGCGCGCGGCTGGGGCGCGGGCCGCTACCGATCGCCGATGTGGTGAGCATCCTGCGCGACGTCGCGCGCGCTCTCGCCTTCGCCCACGAGCACGGCGTCGTCCATCGCGACATCAAGCCCGACAATGTGCTCCTCTCCGGGCACACCGCTGTCGTCACCGACTTCGGGATCGCCAAGGCCATAGCAGCAGCCGCCCAGGGCCCGTCGGGCGCGACTCTGACGCAGCTCGGGACGGCGGTGGGGACGCCGGCCTATATGGCGCCCGAGCAGGCAGCGGGCGACCCCGGCACAGACCACCGCGCCGACATCTACGCGTTCGGCTGCATGGCGTACGAGATGATCGCGGGGCAGCCGCCCTTTCCCGGCCTGGCGCCGCACAAGCTGCTCGTCGCGCACATGAGCGAGATGCCGAAGCCGGTGGCCGAGCTCCGCCTCGACTGCCCGCCGGCGCTCGCCTCACTCGTCATGCAGTGCCTGGCGAAGGATCCCGCGTCGCGCCCCGCGAACGCGACCGAGCTGATTCGCCGCCTCGACGTCGTCGCGTCTCCCTCCGCCCCTCAGGCCGCGATGCCGGCGATCCTCATCGGCGGCCGCTCGATGCTCCGCCGCGCGCTCGCGCTCTACGCCGCCGCGTTCGTCGTCGTCGCCATTGTCGCGCGCGCGGCGATCGTGGCGATCGGCCTCCCCGACTGGGTCTTCCCGGGCGCACTCATCGTGATGGCGCTCGGGCTGCCCGTCATCCTCTTCACCGGCTACGCGCAATACGTCTCACACCGAATGGCGACCGCGACGCCCACCTTCACGCCGGGGGGTTCGGCAGCGCTCGCCGGAGTATCGGGGACGATGGCGGGGCTCGCGATCAAGGCGAGCCCACATGTCTCCTGGAAGCGCGCGGCGCGCGGGGGCATCGTCGCGGTGAGCGTTTTCGCGCTTCTGGTCGCCGGCTACATGATCCTCCGCGCGCTCGGGATCGGGCCGGCGGGGTCGCTTCTCGCCGCCGGCAAGCTCACCGCGAGCGACAAGGTGCTCGTCGCCTCCTTCGACGCGCCCGCCGCGGACTCGTCGCTCGGCTCGACGATCGCCGAGGCGGTGCGAACGGGCCTGTCGCAGAGTCGCGCCGTCCGCATGGTGCAGACGAGCGCCGTCGTCGCCGCGCTCGAGCAGATGAAGCGACCCGACACTTCGCGCATCGACCTCACGACCGCGCGCGAGATCGCCCAGCGGACGGGCGCCAAGGCGGTCGTCGCCGGGAGCGTGGTGCCGGCGGGTGGTGGCTACATCGTCACGGCCCGACTCGTCGCCGCCGTGTCCGGAGACGAGCTGGCCTCGTATCGGGAGTCGGCGAAGGACGCCGGCGACCTCATTCCGGCAGTCGACCGCCTGACGAAGGCGCTACGCGGTAAGATCGGCGAGTCGCTCAAGGCGGTGAGGGAGGCGCCGCGCCTCGATCAGGTGACCACCGCCTCTCTCGACGCCCTGCGCAGCTATGCCGCAGGGCTCCACACCAACGACGTCGTGGGCGACGCCCGCACGGCAATCCAGTACTTCCAGGAGGCCATCCGTCAGGACAGCACGTTCGCGATGGCCTATGTGCAGCTCGCGTATTCGCTGTTGACGGTCGGCGGTCGTGAGCGACAGGTGGAGGCCTACTCGGCGCTCACGACCGCGTTTCGGCTGCGCGACCGATTGCCAGAGCGAGAGCGGTACAACGTCGAGGGTGCGTATTACATGACCGTGTCGCCCGATCGGAGGAAGGCGATCCCGGCGTTCGAGCGGGCGGTCGAGCTCGACTCCTCGAATTACGATGCGGCGAACTCACTCGCCGTCACACTCGCCGATGCGCGCGATCATGCCGGCGCCGAGCGCATGTATCGGGTCGCGCTCGCCGGCGATCCGACGAACGGCACGCTGTTGACCAACCTGGCGACGGAGTACGTCGCGACCGGCCAGCACGCGGCGTTCGACTCGGTGATGGCGGTGATCGCGAGCAGCGGCGTGCCCTATCCGACTGCGCCGATGCGCTTCGACGAGCTCTGGAACCGCCGCGACTACGACGGCGCGGAGCGGCTCGCGCGCGCGTACGCGGACACCGCCCATCCGCGCGCTGCTGTGAGCGGGCAGGACGGCCTCGTGGTCACCGCCGTGGTCCGCGGCCGGCTGCACGAAGGCGAGCGCCGGTTCGCTCAAGTGAACGAGGCGAAAGCCCGCGTGCGCGGCGACACTGTGAGCCCATACGACATCGCCTACTTCCAAGCGATGCTGGAAGGCGAACTCCGCGGCGACGCACCGCGCGGTGTCGCTGTGCTTGACGCGGTGCTCCGCGCGACCCCGCTGGCCTCGGTTCCGCTCCAGAGCGACCGAAGCCTCTGGCTGGCGCTCGCCTACGCGCGGCTCGGCGCCGCCGGCAAGGCGCGTGAGGTGTTGAACCAACACGAGGCGAGGCTCGACGATTTGGGCCGCCGCCAGGAGGCCGTCTTTCTCGCCCGCGTTCGCGGGGCGATCGCCTTGGCCGACGGGAAGGCCGACAGTGCCGTCGTCTTCTTCCGCCGCGGCGACGACGAGGCCGACGGACTACCGACGGGACAGTGTCCGATCTGCACGCCGCTCTTCATCGGGATCGCCTTCGACCGCGGCGGCCACGCTGACTCGGCGCGCGTGTACTTGACGCGGTACGCAGAGATGACCGGCTCGGGCCGCGTCTTCGTCGATCGCTTCTTCCTCGCGCCGGCACTGTTCCGATTGGGCGAGCTGTACGAGGCCGCGGGCGACCCGAAGCGCGCGGTCGAGTACTACGGTCGCTTCGCGGATCTCTGGGCGAACGCCGACCCGGAGCTGCAGCCCCGCGTAGCCGAGGCCCGGGCGCGCGTCGCCCATCTGAGTCGCGCGACGCAATGACGACGCTCGCGCGCGTGGGACGGAGCGCGCGGAGCTGTTAGGCGCTGGGGCGGGAGCCGCGCGTTAGCCCACTCACCGGCGTGTGGCCGCAAACCTTCCCGAGATGTGCCCGCAGCACCCGAACTCTCCCATGATCTCCCCCGAGGCGAAGGCGCCTGCCCCATACCAACTGTTCCAACTGCTCTCTAGGGTGACCTTTCCGTCGGCGTCGAGGGAGCCGGCGATAACGCTCGGCTCGACTGCAGCTGTGTCACCGGTCGGGCTCACGTAGCGAACGTCGGTGAACATTCCCGTGAACTGGCGCGCGTTGCGGGAGGGCAGAATCGTGAGGACCGCCTCGAAGCGTTCACCCGTCAGATCACCCCACGCGGGGTCGAAGGCCTGGATCACTCCTGTGAGATCGTAAACTCCGGCGATCTCAGGGTAGTCGATGGCAGTGGGCGCTGGCGCCGTCGGCCCAGCCGGAGGAGGTGCCAGCGCGCTGTCGCCGCACGCTGAGGCGCCGACTGCCACGAGGAGGGCTAGGATCACGGGCCGGATAGCGGTTTTCAGGCTAAGTGCCGATGGCCGTTGCATATCGCACCTCCAGGTAGCCTGCGGTTCTCTGTCCGCGTGGGCACAAAGTTCCCTTCACGCGCGGCCCGGCCACCCCTATATTGGGATCTCCCGGTAGCCGCTTCGCCGCGGAACAAGTGGCTCGCTCAGCCGAGCCACCAGTAGACGCGGAAAAAGCCCGGCCATGATGCCAACCCGTCAGCCGGAGGTGGCGGACCCAGTCCGCCACGCCGACGAGGAGATCACCGAAGCACTGGTCGCGCTGCGACAGGGCGCGCCCGGCGCCATGGATCGCCTCATGCCGCTGGTGTACGACCAATTGCGGCGAATGGCGCACCGACAGCTCGGTGCGGAGCCGACGGGACACACGCTCACGACCACTGCGCTGGTGCACGAAGCCTATCTCAAGCTCGTGGAGCAGACCCGAACGCAGTGGCAGGACCGCGCGCACTTCTTCGCCATCGCTGCTCGAGCGATGCGGCGCATCCTCGTCGACTACGCCCGCCTGTATCGCGCCGCTAGGCGGGGCGGTGGACCGGACGGTCATGCCGCTACACCGGTTTCGCTCGACAGCGTCGAGCTTCCCACAGCCGAGCGCGCCGATGCCCTTCTCGCACTCGATGATGCGCTCGATCGGCTCGGGCGGGTCGATGCGCGCATGGCGCAGGTGGTCGAATGCCGCTTCTTCGCCGGGCTGACCGAGGCGGACACGGCGGCCGCCCTCGCCCTGTCGCAGCGAACGGTGGCCCGCGACTGGGCCCTGGCAAAGGGCTGGCTCTACCAGGAGCTGCGCAGTGACGTTGATTGAGTCGCACTGGGGGGACATCAGACGCGCCGTGGCCGCGGCCATCGAACTGCCGGCCGATGCCCGTGCCGACTGCCTGACGAACCTGTGCACCGATCCGGCGCAGCGTGAGGAGGCTGAAGCGCTCCTTCGCGCATGCGAGCGGGCCGCCACCAGTCCGGTTCTCGACGCGCCCGCGGCGCAGTTCGCGGCGCCGATCGTGGCCGAAGTCCACGAGCACGAGCGGGGGATCCCGGAGTCGCTCCGCACCGCCCTCGCCGGCCGCTATACGATCGAGCGAGAGCTCGGGCGAGGCGGGCAGGCGACGGTCTACCTCGCCCGCGACGAGCGTCATGGGCGGCTCGTCGCGCTCAAGGTCTTGCACCCGCTGGTGGCTCCGCATGCGGGGCCCTCGCACGGGGCGGCGCGCTTCCAGCGCGAGATCGAGTTCGCCGCTCGACTGTCGCATCCCCACGTGCTGCCGCTATTCGACTCGGGCGCCGCAGCCGGCCGCCTTTACTACATCACCCCGTACGTGGATGGAGAGAGCCTGCGCGAGCGGCTTGCGCGCACCGGCCGGCCACCGCTCACCGAGACACTGCGTGTGCTACGCGACGTGGCGCGGGCGCTCGCGCATGCCCACCGCCAAGGGATCCTGCACCGCGACATCAAGCCGGCCAATATCCTCCTCAATCAGGACGGTGACGCGCTGGTGAGCGATTTCGGTGTGGCGAAGGCCCTCGCCGCCACGGAGATCACCGACACCACGCTCGCCCTCGGGACGCCGGCATACATGGCGCCCGAGCAGGCCGGCGGCAGCCCCGACATCGATCACCGGGCCGATCTCTATGCGTTCGGCGTGGTGGCGTACGAGCTCCTCACCGGAGCCAGGCCATTCGCAGGGCGAAGCCGGCAAGATCTGTTCGTCGCGCTCCGTTCGGAAACCCCTCCCCCGGTCGCGACCATCCAACCCGAAGTGCCCGCACCGCTCGCAGTGTTGGTCGACCGCCTGCTGGCCAAACGCGCGTTGGACCGGCCGCGTGACGCGGCGGAGGTCCTGGAGGTGCTCGATGCGGTCGTTAACGGCGGCACAGTGGACTCTGTCGCGCCGTCAGCCGCGCGGGACGCCGCGCGCGGCACCGCGAATCCGGAAGCGTATCAGCTCGTCCAAAAGGGCCTCTATCTTTACAACACCCGGCAACGCGATGGCTTGCTGAGGGCGCTCCAGTACTTCGAACAGGCGGTCGCCCTCGATCCTACTTACGCGCGAGCGTACGCTGGGATCGCCGATGCTTACACGCTGCTTGGGATCTTCGGCCATATCGAGCGGCATGAGGGTCTCTCGAGGGGCCGTGCGGCGGCCAACCGGGCGATCGAGTTGGACACTCGGCTTGCTGAAGGACATGCGGCTCTCGCGCACCAGCTCTTCATCTACGAGTGGAACTGGGCGGCGGCCGGAGAAGCATTCGATCGAGCCATCGCCCTCGACGCGCGGTACCCGGCGGTGCGGATGTATTACGCCTCATTCCTGCACTCGATCGGGCGCTCCGAGGACGCGCTGGCGCAACTGAAGATCGCTCAGACGCTGGATCCCCTCGTGCCTGCAGGACTCCTCAGCGGCCGCGTATACGTCGACACCCATCGGCCCGATACGGCGATCCAGATTCTGCGGGAGATGGTCGAACTGGACCCCCGTCGCGACTTGGCTCACCAGCTGCTCGGCCACGCCTACCTTCAGAAAGGGATGCATGCCGACGCGATTGCATCCATGCAGCGCGCCGCGGCGCTGAGCGGCGCCAGGGATTCGGCGCAGCTCGCGTATATCTATGCCGCGACCGATGACCACGCCGAGGCTCGCCGAGTCCTCGATCGCCTTCGAACGGGGTGTCCTCGTCTCGATGCGCTAGGATTTCACGTCGCCATGGCTTACGCCGGCCTTGGTGATGCGGACGAGGCCTTTCGCTGGTTGGAGGTCGCGTACAGCAACCGCACCGGGTTCATGAACCTCATCGCGGTCGCCACCGGCTTCGAGTCGATACGCCGCGATCGGCGCTTCGCGGACTTGCTCTGCCGGATGGGACTCGCTCCGGCGTTGGGTCGGGTCGGGAGCTAGGCCTGCACAGGGACGCTGGCAGGGTGGGTCATCGCTTCCGCTCTGCTCACCTGGAGATGGGAAAGAGCAGCTCATTGCCGTCGGGGTCGTCGACCTGAATCACGTCGTACCCCCACCACGATGCCTTGCTCGGAACCGAGCGCTCTTCGAGCTCACGCCGAAGCTGGGCGAGTCCGTCCCGGGTCAGCTCGATGAAGAGCCGCGCTCTGTCTCGGCGAGTGGCGTCTTGGCAGAGAATGATCTCGCACTCTCCGCGGTTGACCTGGCAGACTCCGCCCGCACCATCGGCTTCATGCCATGCCTTCTCGAAGCCGAGCATGTCGACGTAGAAGTGCAGCGCGCGGCTCACGTCGGCCACGAAGACCACGGGGCGCGCGTACCACCGATGAACGACCCGGTCGTGCACGGCGCGCTCGGGCATTCTTATCTCCTGATGCGCCGCGCGGTGCGTGAGCGCTGGGCGACTGACAGGTTCAGCGCTTCCCGTAGTCCGTGAAGACGTAGTCCCGGTTCTTCACGATCGTGTGGCAGGCGAATCCACATTTGGCGTCGTTCGCCTGCGGCGGCTGGTCTTTCGTCGTGCCGGGCCTGAACGTACCGGACGCGGCCTCGTACTCGAACACGGCCCATCCCCACCCGCCACTGTCCTTGAACCTCTTGCTGTCCTTCACCATGAAGTCGATGTCGTGCAGCGTGCCCGGCACCTGTGCTGCCTCGAACGTCTCCAACTTTTTCGGGTTCCAGTGGATCTTCGCCATCTTCGACCCGTCGGGGAGCGGCTTGCCGTTGCCCGGGGCGCCGGCTCGGTAGGCTTCGATCATCACTGGGTTCGCGAGGATCGCGGCAATGAGGCCGCCGTCCATGCTGACGGAGACGACCTGCCACGACTCGTATCCCTTGAACTCGGAGAACGCGAGCCCGCCCGGCACCTTCAGCGTGTACTTGTCCTGGGCGGACGAGGCGCTCGCACTCAAGGCGCTGACGAGTGCGGTCACGATAGCAATCGTCCGGATCTGGTTGTCCTTCATGATCGATTCCCCCTTGTCGGCTTGGCCGCCTGACGTAATCCCGATGGAGCGTGAACGACCGATGCGAATGCGACATGACGAGTGTACCGAGATTGTACTGGCGGTAGCACGGTGCGTCCATTTGTCGTGATCAAATTGTTAAGGTGAAGCCGCCATCCGGCGTCACGGTTGTGCCCGTCACGTAGCTCGCCTCATCCGAGCAGAGGAAGACAATTAGCCGAGCGATCTCTTCCGAGCGCCCGACGCGCCGCAGATGAACCCGCGTCGCCAAGAGCTGGTCGTAGATCTCGTCCCCGAGGAGGCCGCGTCCGCGGCGATGCATCGGTGTCTCGATGAAGCCGGGACACACCAGGTTGACCCTGATTCCCTGCGGCGCGAGCTCCGCCGAAGCCCCCGTCGTGAGCCCAATCAGCCCGTGCTTCGAGGCGACATAGGGCGACCCGGTTGCAAAGCCCAGGAAGGAATTCACGGAGCCGATGTTCACGATCGCTCCGCCCCCTTCGCCCGCTGCGCCCCCTCCGCGGCCGAGCATCGCCCGCGCCTCATACTTCATGCAGAGGAAGGTCCCCTTCAGGTTGATGTCGAGCACCCGGTCCCAGTCCTCTTCGGTCAACTCGGTAATCGGTGCGAGCTGCCCTTCGATCCCGGCGTTGTTCACCGCATAGTCGAGACGGCCGAACGTGTCGATCGCGTGGGCGACCATCCGCTCGACCTCCTTGGCGACTGCCACATCCGTCTGAATGGCTGTCGCCTGTCCTCCTCGAGCCTTGATTTCGGCCACCAGCGTGGCGAGCTCGCTCTTCCGTCGCGCGGCCACCACAACCCTCGCCCCCTTCGATGCAAACGCCTCGGCGGTCGCCCATCCGATGCCACTGCTTGCTCCGGTTATCAGTGCGACCCTGTCGTGCATGGCTGTCATCGGAATCCTTGCGTCAAAGGATGAGTGCGTCACCCTCTTCTCGTCAGGCGTCCGCGGGTATGGGCGCCATCACAGGGTGGCGGTGAGGGAGTCGCGCCGGAGCAGCGCGGCCACAACCGGCGCCGCCCCTCCACGTCGTGCATGTGCTGGTTAGGCAATCGGAGAGAGAAATTCCCAGAGCGAGCCGACAGCGAAGAGCGGCACGATCAGGAGGTAGATCTGCGCAACATCCGCGAGCGCCGGGCCCGGCAGTCGAAACCAGCGTGGGCCGACGAAGGGTCCGCGCTTGCGGAGGAATGCCCACCCGAGGTGAAGTCCCGCGCCCGCAGCTAGTGTGAAGGCCGAGAGTTGCAGGAAGAGCGTCACCAAGTAGTAGGAAGCCGAGCGCAGGTGGCGCAGCCGGCTTCGGTGAGCGCCATCGACCGAGACAATTCCTCCGACCCACCCTCGATACGCGGCCAGGCACACAGGGATGACGAGAGTCAGCCCCCCAATTGTCTCGGGTATCGCCGCCAGGCCGAGGTTCCTCGAGAAGTCGAGGACCGCTGCCTTCGCATGCGCGCCGGCGTTGTCGGCGCGCGCTGCCGGATCGCTGCGCTCGGCGCGGGCGACGAGGGAGTCGCGGTAGTCGAGGGCGAAGCGGTTGCCGGCGTGCGCCATCGCCAGACCAAGGCTCACGCTCGCGGCATAGGTGATGGCAGCAACCAGGATGCCGAAGCGCGCCTGATAGAGAGACGAGCGCAGAGACGTCAGCAGGAAGACCCCAGTGCCCGCCGAGTCGACGTCACGCCGTGGGCGCCAACCCCAGAATCGGTAGGTGGAGAGGGAAGGCCGACCGCGTTGGCCAGTGTCAACGCGAGACCATGGCGAGCATGCCGTCCACTTCCAGGCGACCACCTTCGCGTGTGCGCGTGAGCGTTCCGGCTGCGACGCCGGTGATCCTGGCGACCTCGCGCCACGTGAGGCCCTCCGCGGTACGCTTCCTGTCCAGAGCGATGAACAGGGCTCTGGTATCGAATCGCAGAAGGGCCATGCGCCTCGCAGATTACTCGCGAGCTGAAGACTTGTTGTGGGCCACGGCCTCTCGAATCAGCGCCTTGAGCGCCTTCTCGTTCAGCTTCTCGCCTTCGTGGAAGTCGATCGCACGCCTGACGTTCCCTTCGAGGCTGGAGTTGAAGAGGCGCGAAGGGTCCTTGAGGAACGCTCCCTTGGCGAAGGTCATCTTCACGACCTTCTTGTACGTCTCCCCCGTGCATATCAACCCGTGGTGCGACCAGACTGGAATCGCCCACTTCCACTCCTCGACCACGTCCGGGTCTGCTTCCTTGATGAGGGCGCGGAGGTGGGCGAGCATCTCCCCTCTCCAGTCGTCGAGCTCCGCGATCCTCGCGTCTATGAGCGCCGACGCAGGCTCGGATCCCTTCGCTGCGCTCTTCCTCATGTAAGCGGCCTCGGGGCGCCGGCCGCGCGTTCCGCCCCGCGTCGTCCGCCGCGCCACTTGGTGACGTACGGCAGCACGAACATGTACAGACCGGTGAAGAGGAGCAGGGCGAGCGGGAGTAGCGGCGAGTAGGTCAGCCAATTCGGCTGCTTCCCGCCCCCTTGAGCCAGCACGACGAAGTTGGCGATGACGGTTACCGTGAAGGCGATGGACAGCCAGCGGTGCGTTTGCCGAACCCACGCGTTCAAGTTCACCCGCGCCTCCTGCGAGAACGATCCGGATCTACGCGCGCACCGCCGCCGGGCGGCGCGCCTGGATCATCTTCCACCCATTTCCCGACGGATCGCGGAAGCCCGCGTCGACGGTGCCGAAGCGTTCCACCGGCTCCTGCGTGAACTCCACTCCGCGCTCGCGCATCCGCTCGTAGTCGGCGCGGCAGTCGTCGACAACCAGCACGAGTGGCGGCATTGCCCCCTTGGCCACCATCGCCTCCAGCGTCTGCGCCGTCACCGCGTCGTGCACCGGCGGCCCCGGCCTGAAGAGACCGAGCTGGAACGACTGTTGGTCGGGGTGCTGCACCGTCAGCCAGCGATAGTCACCGTTTCGTACGTCCGTGTGGACGCGGAACCCCAGCTTCTCGACGTAGAACGCGAGCGCTTCGTCCTGATCGTGCACGTACAGACCGACTACCTCGACGCCCTGACTCATAACTCCTCCGTGTGTCTTCCGACCCCATCATAGCGGCCTCCAACCGGCGTCGCTTCTCCGAAACTGCGATGATGAGGTCGGGCCGGTGCGCCGCGCTCACGTGGCACCCGGGCACGCGGCCCAGCTCGTGCGCCGCCCCCCTCTCACGTGCCCGGATCGCGCTCGGGCTCTCACCGGTGATGTCACGAAAGGTGCGCCCGAAGGTGCCGAGGCTCTCCCAGCCCGTTTGAAAAGCGATCTCGGTGATCGGGAGGTCGGTGTCCCGAAGCAGCGCCGTCGCCCGCTCGACGCGCCGCGTGAGCAGGTACCGGTGCGGCGGGATGCCGAAGGCCTGCTTGAAGGAACGCGCGAAGTGGGCCTCGGAGACACCGCTCACCCGCGCCAGTCGCCGGACCGGCCACTCCTCGTGCGAGGCGGCGTCCATCCGGTCCTTGGCGCGCAATAGGCGACGCAAGAGCGCGGGGTCCTGGGTTGCGTGATCTTCCCTCACGCCACTCTCGGATGCACGATGCGCGCAAAGATGGCAGGCGATCCGGCCAGCCGAACTCGTCAGGCTGCCGCCGCCCGACTCGGCGCTCGCAGGCGACGTTGCGAATTCAGGGAGATCGGGGGCGTGGGTCGCTGGCGTCCTGAATCTTGTAGGCGTCGTGGACCTCGGGCACGGCCGTGATGCCCAACTCCTTGAGAATCGGCGCCAGAATCTTGCCGAACTTCTCGAACGATTCGGGCGAGTCGTAGACGTTGATCACTTGGAGGTCGTCGCGCGGGCCGTAGGCGACGTGGAAGAGTTGGCCGCGAGGAGCCGCTGAACCGGCCTTCTCCAGGCGGTGGATCACCTCCTCGTATTTCTCCGCGGTCGAGTTCGAAACGCGAAACTTGACGATGACGGCCATGGGTCGCTCCTTGCCCGCTCACATACGAGGCGAGGTAACATCGGTCGCCCGGCGGGACGTGTCAACCGCGGGAAATCTCCTTCCTGGCGCTCGCTCGCGAGCGTCGAGGGCCGAAACGGTTCTATGTCCCCCGACGTTGAGGCTCCTCAGAAGGACAAGGAGTGCCACCGGTCGCCTCCGACCGCCGCTGCACAAGGCAGATCGCCCGAGCGGACGCTACCCCATCACCGTCGGCCGACGTTAGGCAGCAGGCGCTCGGGCGATGAGTGCCACACGACCTGCCTAGAGACTCTCCGCAAACGCGCGCAGTCGGCGGTTGAACGCGGGGGCGTCATCCCAGAACGCCGCATGCCCGGCGTTCGGCATGATGTGGGTTTGGGCATGCGGGATGGCGGCTTTATACCGCTCTGCGACGGAGGGTTTGACCACCGCATCAGCCGCGCCGTGCGTGAGCAGAACGGGCTTGCGGATCCGCTTCAGAATGTCGTCGTTGTCGACCGCTCGGGAGAACAGCGCCTGCCGGATGTGCGGCGATACCGAAACGTTGTAGCCGAGCATGAGATACAGGTCCCCGGCCGAGGGCTGGCTGGCGAAGAACATGCGTATGAACGCCTGGAGATTGCGCACGCTCTCGTCCGCATTCGTGGCAAACAGGCCCGGTGCGGCCGTCAGTGTCTCGACGGTGAGAACCGACATGGCATCCTCGCTGCCGAGCTTGCTAATGGCACCAACCAGGTGGATACCGCTGAGGCCCTCCTCGCCGTAGTGCCTGATGTAGTCGAGCGGGACGAGGCCGTACGACCACGAACAGAGCACCGGGTGATCGAGACGCAGCGTGCGGATGACCGCGTTGCGGTCGTCCGCCCACAGCCTGGAATCGGCGTAACCTTCGGGAGGCTTGTCGGAGAGGCCATGGCCACGCAAGTCGACCGCGACGAGGCGGAAGTGAGATGCCAGATCGGAGTTCAGCTGGCGAGTCCAGGTCAACCAACATTGCGAGAATCCGTGGAGGAAGAGGATCGGACGCCCGCGCTCGTTCCCGGCCTCAACGACGTGGAGCTGGATGCCTCCGGCACCTGTGATTTGCTGACTTCTCATATGTTCCCCCGATGACGGCGGCGCGCTCGCGGCGTCGTTAGGTGCCGTTCGGTCAGCCGCCACGATAGCGGCGCACCTCGTAACGCAGTTCGACGATGCCGCTCTTGTAAGCCCTGACTCCCGCGAGGTGGAGGGCGACGTCTCGGTCGAGCTTCGCGAAGAATGGGATCCCATCGCCAATCACGATCGGCAAAATCGAATAGTAGACTTCGTCGGCAAGCCCGAGACGAAGGCATTCGCCGGAAAGCGCACCGCCCCCGACAAGCCAGATCGAGCGGAACCTGGGCCGGAGGCGCCCATTCATGAGCTGCGTGAGATCACCCGAGTAGAACTCGACGGTCTCGCGCGTCCGCGGCAGCTTCCGTGAGGTGAGAACGAAGGTCGGCTTGTCGCCATACGACCACCCCGACCCTTGGGCCTCGAAACGCAGTGCGGTCTCGTAGGTCCGCGATCCCATGACGTAGCAGTCGATCGTCTTGAGGAACGCCGCGACGAATTCAGGATCCATGGCGACGCCGCCCGGGAACTCGTCCGCCGTCTCGAGCCAGTCGACGCTGCCGTCCCTTCGGGCGATGAAGCCGTCGAGGCTGGCCGCCATGTGGATTGTGACGCGGGAATCAGGGTGTACCATCACGCACGCGCACGCGACCTCGCCGAGGGGGCCCGCTCCTTGCCACTCCCAATATGCGATGCATCAGGGGGCTGGCAGCAAGTCCGGGTCGTGCCGTTGATTGCCGGCTGTTACGCGAGAACTTGCGCGACCCGAACCGGGAGATGCGCGTGTTGATGCCGACCTGTCGATCGCGCCGGAGGTCGAAGCGATGACCGACCATGCGGTGGTGATCGCCGGAGGGGGACCGACCGGGCTGATGTTGGCCGGCGAGCTCGCCTTGGCTGGTGTCGACGTTGCGATAGTCGAGGCGCGCGCGAGCCAGGAGCTCATCGGATCGCGCTCAGCGGGTCTGCATTCACGAACCATCGAGCTTCTCGACCAGCGCGGGATCGCCGATCGGTTCCTCTCCCAGGGGCAGATCGCGCAGGTCGTGCGCTTCCACATGATCCCGCTCGACATCAGCGACTCCCCCAGCCGACACCCGTACGGGCTCGCGCTCTGGCAGAATCACTTCGAGCGAATCCTCGCCGGCTGGGACGAGGAGCTGGGCGTGAAGACCCACCGCGGGCGTGAGGTGACCGGCTTCGCGCAGGATGACGCCGGGGTCGACGTTCAGCTTTCAGACGGCGCGTCGCTACGCGCGCAATATCTCGTGGGGTGCGACGGAGGACGCAGCATGGTCCGCAAGACCGCCGGCATCGCCTTCCCCGGGTGGGATGCGACGACGAGCTGGCTGATCGCCGAGGCAGAGATGGCGGAGGAGCCGGCCTGGGGCTTCCGCCGGGATGCCATCGGCATCCATGCGATCGGGAGAGCGGAGAATGGGCGCACGGCCCGGCTGGTTCTGACCGACCCGCAACTACGACTCGACAGCGAACCCACCCTGCGTGACGTCAGCGAGGCGCTCACCGCCGTGTACGGGACCGATTTCGGGATCCACAGTCCCAGCTGGATCTCCAGGTTCAACGACATGACTCGTCAGGCGGCTGCCTACCGCGACCGGCGGGTCCTGCTGGCCGGCGACGCCGCGCACGTGCATCCCCCGTTGGGCGGGCAGGGCCTCAACATCGGTGTGCAGGATGCGGTGAATCTGGGATGGAAGCTGGCGCAGGTGATCAAGGGGACGTCGCAAGAGACCCTACTGGATACCTACCACGCCGAGCGCCACCCCGTCGCCGCGCGCGTCATGCGGAACACGATGGCGCAGATGGCGCTGCGCCGAGCCGACGATCGCACGAAGGCCTTGGGCGATGTCGTCTCCGAGCTCCTCGGCATGGACGGGCCTCGCAGAAGCGTGGGCGCCGAGATGTCCGGCCTGGACATTCACTACGACCTCGGGCCGGGACATCCGCTGCTCGGACGTCGCATACCTGATCTCGATCTGGTCGGCGCCGGCGGCCCGTTGCAGCTCTTCACCTTGCTGCACGACGCTCGGCCCCTGCTCCTCAACCTCGGCGTGCCCGGTGCCCTCGACATCTCTCGATGGGCGGATCGGGTTCGCTCTATCGACGCCAGCTTCGCCGGCACATGGGAGCTTCCGGCGCTGGGGGCGGTCGTTCCTCCGACCACCGTGCTGATTCGGCCCGATGGTCATGTCGCCTGGGTCGGACGGCAAACGCAGGCGGGGCTTGTGGACGCCCTGACCATGTGGTTCGGGCCGCCTGCCGCGGCGTAGTGCGCCGGCTCCAAGCAGTTAGGCATCCATCGTGAGTGAATGTGGCGCGCAGTTGAGGCGGTGCACGCTACGGGTCGGGACCCAGCGCTCGAGCCGCTCCGAGCTCCTACTTCCCCTCGGGGACTCTCGTCCCGCGGATGGCCACGACTCTCGTCAACGTCCCACCCACCTCACCCACGTCGCCAGTCTGGGTGAAGGACGTCGGGGTGATGTCGGACCAGACCTCGTGCCACACCATCCTCTTGTCCTTCCTCGAGAATCGGAGGTCGATCACCAGCTGTCTTCCATCCCACGTCAAGGTGGAATTCGTGTACGAATCCACGTCGCACGTCGATGGACCGGAGTTGTTGCACAGCATCCCACGGAGACGGTGCGCGCTGCTGTCCCACCATTGAATCGCGATGAGGAATTCGTCGCGTGACGCCGTCGATATGTGCTCCTCCTCGAGCAACGTGAAGCCCCCGGGGCCGGGCCGCCACACTTCCTCACCGCGCCCGGTGCTGTCTGCGGCGGTCGGCGACGGAGGCGTGAAGGCGTAGGTGGTGGCCCACCTTCCCGCCAGCGCCTTGGTGAGGCTCTGCAGCTCAGGAGAAGGCTGTGGGGAGCTTCGGCGGGATTGGCCGAGAGCGACATTGGCGGCAACACACAACGAGGCCATAGTTACCAGCACGGCCTTGATCGTGGCTGCTGCGGAGCACTTGTTAGGCCGCCGACCGGCCGCTCTGACACTAAGAGGCGGGCGGCGTGACGTCGATGACGACATTCCCTTTCTTGTGTCGCGTCTCCACATATCGGTGCGCCTCCGAGAGGTCCTCGAGCGGGTAGCAGCGGTCGATGACCGCCCTGATGGCCCCGGAGGCCGCGAGGTCCCGGAGCTCCACCAACCTCTCCAACGTCATTTTCGGGTTCCAGCCGTCTACTGAAACGTATCGGCCGCCGCTGGTGAGGACGCCGCGGCACGCTTCTGCGGAGGGCGGGTGATACCGGCCGCCGACGGCGGCGAAGACCAGGTCGTACCGGTCCCCCATCGTAGTGAAGTCCCGGCTCGTGTAATCGATCACCGCATCGGCGCCAAGCGACTTCACCAGGTCGAGATTTCGCGCACTGCACACGCCGGTCACCTGGGCGCCGAAATGCTTCGCGAGCTGCACCGCGGCGCTGCCGGTGGCGCCGGAAGCGCCGTAGATGAGCACCCGCATGTCAGGAGCGATTCCGGCCGCCCTCAAGAAGTGGAGGGCCAGAAGTCCGCCGTAGGGAAGTGCAGCGGCTTCGCGATACGTCAGATTCGTGGGCTTCGTCGCCAGCAGCTTCCCGGCCTTCATGCAGAGATACTCGGCGTATGCGCCCGCACCGAAGGGGTTCATGCCGAAGACCTGGTCGCCTTCACGGAACGAGGTCACTCCGGCGCCGATCCGGTCGATCTCTCCCGCCACCACGATGCCGAGCACTGGCCACCGCTTCGGTCGGCGGAAGCCCAGGATCGACCGCGCCACGAAGCGAGTGAATGGCTTGAGCGGGAGGGCACGCACGAACGTGTCGCTGTACGTCACGGCGGTCGCGTGCATCCGGATCCGCACCTGGTCCCGCTTCGGCTCCGGCGTCGGGAGCCGGCCGAGCTGAAGAACCTCCGGCGGCCCATAGGCGGTCCAGAGCATCGCCTTCATCAGGCGAACAGGTGCTCCGTTGCCGCCGCCGTCGAATCGTGGCGCACTCGGTTCACGATGATGTCGCTACTGTGCAGCGTGAGGCCTACCGTCCGGCCCGAACCATGACGGCCGCAGACGCCGCCGCCGGCCGTCGGCTGCAAGCACGTTGCGCGCGCGGTCAGAGCGTCTTGATGCACCGTACAGCCAGGGCCATCGCCTTGTCGCCATCGCTGAGACGGTTCAGCAGGCCTCCACCGCGACCAAAGTTGTAAAACCACGCCTGGTCGGCGTCGGATTGGGTGGCGCTCCAGTAGAAGCCATGCTGGTCGATTCGCGCATAGTTGCCACCCAGGTCACGACCGCCGCCTTGTAGGGCACTGAAACCGGAAACGCCTCCCCGCAAGAGGGCGGCGTACGCGGATTGGCCGTTGTCCTCGGAGTCACCTCGCACGCCGCCGTAGCGCCTCGCCAGCTGTCGCCATTCATCGTCTGTCGGCAACTGCCACCCTTTTCCAAGTAGACGACAGGCGTCGACAGCGGCTGCCCACGTGTACAAGCGGCCATAGCGCTGGCACTCCGATGCCGAGTCCTGGTAGCAGTACGAGTCGGGGTGAACGAGCCTCAAGTTGTCGGTCATCCACGTTCGGCCATCCGGCATGTCCTTCAGAACATAGGTGTTGCCGTCTGCATCACGAAGGAGGCCGTCGCGGTCGCCGCAGCCAGTGGCGGCGATCGTGACTATGACTGTTAGGAAGCCGACTGTCCGCATGCAAATATCAGTCGGCCTCGTTGTCGGCCCACGCGGCCCACGCGGCCCACGCGGCCCACGCCCTGCTACGCTGCGAACGAGTCACTTAGACCGCGCAGCGCGAATGCGCGGCTTCGTTCCAGCAGGCACAGGAGCAAGGGCGCGGATTGAAGTCGCGGCGGACCGAAGAGGGTGAGGAGCACCGCGACACCCGGTGCCGCCTCCAGCCCGCAACGGCATGTCGGACGGCACCGGTTCTCCCGGTACCCGACTCACGCCACAGTCGGCCGGCCCTTGCGAAACCATATGAGCTCGACGGGAGCCCCGTCGACGACGATCATGGCGGCCCGGACCCCGTCTGACGGCGAGCTAGGTGGAGAGATGACCTGCTGACCTATTAGCGCGGAGTCAAGGTCGTCTACCTCGAACGCAACATGAGGCAGTGATTTGATGAGGGGATGAAGCGGCGAACCGGCGTCGAAACGCATCCACTCGATTCCGTACGGGCTTGTCGGGAAGCCGGAGACGTACAGGCCGAACTGCTCGAGGTAGATCTCGCCGGCCCGAGGGACGTTCGTAGGGATGCCGATATGGTGATATCGCCAGCCCTGTCTGGCGATGACACCGGGTGGTTCGTGGCTTTGACGGAGGCGGGCGGCTGCCTCCGGGTGCTTGGAAGCTGATTTCATGAGTCCATTTGATTCAACTGCGCCCGCTACGCGGCTGCAGGAGCATGCGCGGGCTTTCATCCACCGGCCACTGGTTGCCACAATTCGACCTTGTTTCCCTCAGGATCGATGACCCAGGCAAACTTGCCGAACTCGGAGTCATCGATCTTGTCGAGTACGTTGCAGCCTTCCGACTTCAGCGCCGCGACCAGAGCGAGAAGGTCTTCGACGCGGTAGTTGACCATGAACGATGCTGTGCTTGGAGCAAACTGGTTGCTTTTCTCCGGAGCAATCAACCAAGCGGTCGTTCCGCCGGTGGGCTTGCCATCCGAGTCGGCCCAGTCGAACGCGGCACCACCCCACGCCTGGACATCGATGCCGAGGTGGCGCTTGTACCAGGCCTGCAGCGCAGGCGCATCCTTCGCCTTGAAGAAGATGCCGCCGATGCCAGTGACTCGCTTCATGTTCGACTCCGGTGTGCGATGGTTGTCGGGTAGCGCTTCTTCTGGAGCCTAACGCCCGCGTTGACCTGCGAGCGAGTCAAACAAGAGCGAGCGAAGGGAGCAATCCGAAGATCGCTCGACACTCCCCAGTCCATGTTCTAGATGCGTCTGATTGTCCCGACCCAGGCAGGCGCGCCGTCGTCGTGAATTCCCGTTTGAAGTCGGTCCGGTTCGATGGCGACCAGATTCCATCCATTCTTAGGACTGAACGTCGCTCTCAGGTCTTCCCGACTGATGGGGTGCGGGCCCAGATCGGGACCCTCGTCACTGAAGCACAGCACATAGAGGGTTCCATTGTGCTCGGTCACCGAGGCTAGACTCGCCGCGTAGGCTGGTCGCTCGTCGCCGTCGAATGTGTGGAAGAGTCCGCAATCCAGCACCGTCGCGAACCTCCGGCCCAAGCGCTCGAGGTGGAGCGCGTCAGCCAGGCCGAACTCAACTTCGACCCCCCGGTCATCTGCCTTCCTGCGGGCGATCGCGAGTGCTGTCCCGGCAACGTCAACCCCCAGAACCGCAAGTCCCCGCGAGGCGATGTGAAGGGCGTTCTCGCCGGTCCCGCAGCCCGCATCGAGCACCGGCTCGGCGAATCCGCCTTCGGATGCCAGACGCACGACCGCCGGTTGCGGCCGGCCAATATCCCATGGCGCGGGTCCGTCGCGGTATGACGCATCCCAGGGTCGGCCGGCCATCCGTTCGTGACTGGTTGGAGTCCGACCCCCATATGGATCCTCAGCGGTTCCCGATCGCTCCGACATCTTCGTCCCCTCGCTGCAACCGCGTCATGGCAGGCCCAGCCACTGGTCCTGAGCGCTATTGAGTATCAGCGGAAGCGACGCGCGTGGGCGGCGAGATGCGATCGGCCGTTGGTCGCCTTGAGTGTAGTGACGCGATGCCCACTCGCGAGACGATCGTCCCTGGTCAGGAGGTGGGGAAGTGCGTCACGGCGCACAGCGCGCGCTCGCGATTCAAACTCACCTGAGAATGCCGGTCGCCGTCTAACGTACCAGGCTTAGCCGGTGAACACTCGGTTGCCCCAAGCGCTCTTTCTAACGAAGCCCAAGGCGATGGCAGTCGCGCGATTTTGACTCCACCGCTCGTTAGGGCGCGCCCGATTCTCCAGCGAAGACGTGCTCGTCGAGCCAGCCACTCAGCAATGCATCCAGTTCCGCCGGGTCCTGCCCCGCTCGATGTGGGATCGCCAGCCAACGCTTCCCCGCGTTCATGAGGAACCAGCTCGGAGGCACGGCAAGCTGGAGCCGGGCAGGGTTCGCAGGCTGCTCCTCGTACGAGACGAAATGGAAGACGCGGCCGCGGTGTGTGAGTCGACGCTGCTCGATCTTGTCTTTGCTCACCGCGAGCCCTGGCTGTAGGAGGTGTCGCAACGCCGCGAGGCGACGCCTCGCTTATACACAGAAAGCTAACCTGGGGGCCGAAGAAATGCGTTGGATGTGAGAACGGGGTAGTTGCCCCGCATCCGCGAATTCGCATACTGAGTGCGACGCGGCCAAGCACCCGCTGGCGGCCCGATAGCAGGTAAGGCGACCCGGGAGAGCGTGGACTTCAGTCCCGGTGGTTACCTACTCGGCTCATACCGCAGCGCCACCGCCCCCGAGCCGAACTCCAGCCGGCTCACGAGCTTCAAGTCGACATGCTTCGATAGCCCCGTGAATAACGTCGGCCCGTGGCCCGCCAGCCTGGGCTGCACCACGAACTCGTACTCATCGATCAATCCCAGCTCCGCCAACGCCAGCGGGAGCGTTACGCCTCCCACGAGCAGTCCCTTACCCGACTCTCGCTTGAGCTGCCGAACGGCCTCCCCCAGATCCCCGAGCACGAGCTCCGCGTTCCAATCGACCCGGCGCAGGGTGCTCGACACGACGTACTTCTTCGCCGCGTCGATGGTTCGGGCGAAGGGTTCCATCCACTCAGGCCTCTCTCCGGTCCGCGCCGGCGGCCGAAATGCGGCCTCCATCATCTCGTAAGTCACTCGGCCGAAGAGGAGGGCATCGGCCCGGTCGAGGTTCTCGACCCCGTGACGATGCAGCTCCTCGTCCGCGATCATCACACGGTGATCGCAGCAGGCATCCAACGTCACGTTGATGGAATACCGAAGGGGTCGCATGAGGTAAGTGTATCGCCGATGGCGTCGCGTAGCGGACTATGCTCTTCGGCCCAACGTGCGGCAATCAGGGGCGAGACGCCGATGGCTGCACCGATCGCACTGGATCTCGCCGGATACCGACGGCGCTGATACACCAAAGCCTACTGCGAAGCTGGACTCGTCTGCGGTTCCCAGAGCTCGATGGGATTCCCTTCCGGATCCGCGAGGTGCGCAAATCGCCCATTGGGGTACGTCTGCGGATCCACCTTCACTGCGGTTCCGCTCGCCTCGAGCTGCCTCACCATCGCATCGAGGTCGCGGGACGCGAAAGTTGAGCATCCACTGATGATCACGCGGGAAATAGTTCGTGCTGTCGGTAAATGGCATGAAAGCCGTTGGTCCGGCTTGCTGTTGCCACGGCTTGGCCCCGGGGCTGGTTGGAATCAACGAAATGCCGAGGTTCTGCTCATGCCATTGCGCGAGCGCCTTGGGGTTCCTCGAGCGGAAGAAAAAGCCGCCGATGCCGACGACTTTTCCTTTCCCGGTCCGCCGGGCGTTTGGGCGGCAACTGGAAGCGATACGACGACCAACGCGGCGAGCAGCAGTACGCGCTTCATCGATAGCTCCTGAGTGGTTGGTCTGTCCGAGTCCCGTCCAGCCTCCGTATGCGGTCGCTGCGCTCCGGGCGGGGGGTCCGTAGTGTAGAGTCTCGATTGTGATCTCACGCGACCGCAGGTTTGCCGATGCGGGCGGATCCAGTTTGGACGGCGCTGTCGATGCGTGCTCCGTGAAGTGTCGCGCGAATTGCACCGAAGGTCCGTCGCGGCCTAACGCTGGCGATCACGCTGGCCCGTCAGGTGCATCGCGTTGACGGGCGTGATTCAGTCGCAGCTCGGCGCCTGCTACCCGAGCGATGAGGAAGGCTGAACGAAGGAACACCGCGCAGATAACCGCTCCAATCGCGATGTCGGGCCAGGGCGAAACCCTCACCCACACGGCCCACGCGGCTACCAGTACCCCGACATTGGCGATGAGATCGTTGCGTGAGCACAGCCACACCGACCGCATGTTGATGTCTTGGGCACGGTGGCGCAAAAGCAAGGCAAAGCAGCCACAGTTCACGGCGAGCGCGAGCGCTCCCACGACGCCCATTGTCCGGAAGGTCGGGAGCTCCGGATTCACGAGCTTGTGCACGACCTGTCCGAAGACGACAGCGCCGAACAGGCCCATCACGGCGGCCTTCGCGACGGCGGCCCTGGCCTTCCACACGGAGCCCCGATCGACAACGTAAAGGCTGAACCCATACACCAAGGCGTCGCCGAGCATATCGAGCGAGTCGGCAAGCAACGCAACCGACCCGGCGAGGAGGCCGGAAACAAGCTCGACCGCGAACATGCCGGCATTGGCAACCAGCACGACACGCAGGGTGGTCGCCTGGCGCTCCCGCAGCTGTTCTACGGCATGTGCCTTATCGATGCAGCAATCGTCCATGGCTCAATCGCGACTAACGGCAGTTAGGCAACCGGCTGGGAGCTGAGGGGGCCACTCTCAAGCGAAGGCGGCGATCAGTACAAAGGCGTGCAGTACGAATCCCGCTGCAATCCCGGGGCGAAGGCGCCTGGTTGAGTTCTGCGAGCGAGACGCAATGCCGCTGCGCAAGGAACGGGGTAGAGCACGAGCGCGGTAACGAGGCCGGGTGAGTAGCTCTGGCGACCAGGGTTCCGAGGCCATGAAGACCGGCGTTGGCGACGAGCAGGGTGGAAAGCATGGCGGCGAGCCACCGGAGGCGTGGCTTCGTAATAGCCAGAATTGAAAGAAGGAGAAATAACGGCCATCCGAACAGGTTAATCGCAGCGTAGCGCTCGATGCTCAGCGGCGAGCCAAAGAGCCGTCCTGTCCACGCTGCGAACCCCTCTCCCGCGAATAGCTCCTCCGCGATGTGAGCGAGAAAGAACAGGGGAAGGGCCAGGAGCCCCCACGGCTGTCCGTGCCCTGGCTCGGCAGGGCCATCATGCTGAGGTCGGAGTGGCGAACCACCAGCGGTGCCCTTCAGGATCACTGACACCATACTCCCGTTGCCCGTACTCTTGATCCATCGGCGCGGACTCGATCTTGGCGCCCGCTGCTCGGACTCGCTCGAAATGTTCGTCCACGTTGGGCACTCGCACCACGAGCCCGCCATGGTTCGCCGGCATGCCCTGGGGCGTGTCCAGCCGGTGGTTGGGAGAGATGGCGTGCAACCATATGGTCGTGTCGCCTGCCGTCACCTCGCCGTGCACGGGCCGTCCCGCCCCATCGCACGCAACACCACCTGCGTCGAACCCGAAGACCTCGACGAGGAAGTCATGCGCACGTCGTATATCGGCATACACAATGACCGGAATCAGCTTCGTGACGTTCATCGTGCCCTCCTGCTTGCACCGGCGAGCGACAAGACACTGCGATCATACTCCCCACTGCACAACCTTGGCGCCACCCGGAGCGCCTAACCCTTCGCGGCAACCCCGTCATCGCATGCAAAGCCGCAGCTAGGAGTATTTGCTCGCTCCGAATGACCGCGATCCATGCTGCATTCCAGCGCGCGAAATGAGCCGCGCTGGTCGGCAGACGATCAGTTGCCCCTGCCGGACGGAAACCGGCTCCGATGCCCGGCCGCCGTCAACTGCATCGCCCTGTTATGCGCGCCTGGTGCTCCTCGGTCTCCGCTTCTTCGACTCCGACTTGATGACCATGCGGGTCGAGCGGGTGCGCGGGAAAGTCACCCCGGAGTGCTTGATCGCGGCCTTGACTAGTGCCTGGATATCCCCGTGATCGAGGTCTGATGCGGCCTTGAGAGTAACGCTGCGCACTTTGCCGCCAGAGCCCTCGAGAAGACCCTTAGGGTCGGGGAGGGACTTGTCCAGGTACAGCCGGACCCCGCGCGGAGAGATGGCAAGGGCGACGATGGCCTCGTATCCACGCTCCGACATACCGAACGCCACCACGAGAGAGTTGGAATAGTCGTAGACGAGCTGATTGGAGCCTGGGAAAGCGCGGCGGAGTTTGGGCAGACACCCCTTTGCCAGCGCGATGATCTCGGGGGGGAACCGCAACAAGAGCGCGGCGAACTGTGCGTTGGGGCTGGGCTGGCGAGCGGTCACGAGTTTGCTCTACCTCAAGAGAAAGTGGGCAGGCCTAACGCGCGATCTCACCGCCAAGGGAATCATACACGCGCGCGGGGCAAAGCCTGCAATCCCAGCGGCGGACGCTGCCGCTCAGTCGAGTCGGGCGGATTGAGCCTCAGCCGTACGTGAGGTCGGTGCTCTGTCCGACCTCGATGATATATCCGTCGGGATCGCGGATGTAGCAGCGCGTCTCGCCGTATTTTGGGATCGGCTCCGTGATGAACTCGGCTCCTCTAGTCTTCCATAGCTCATAGCAAGCCTGAATATCCGCAACCCGGAAATTCATGAAGCTGCTTATGTGATCCGGATCGGGGAGGCTGAGCGTTACCGTCGGCTTATCCGGTGTTGGCCCGCCGCCGACGTTCAGAATCATCCAGATATTGGCGAGCTGAAGGTACCCAGGTGCGTTGCCATCGCCCAGGCTCAGAATCCGAGCGCCGAAGACCGCCTCGTAGTAGCGAGCAGATCGCTCGATGTCCTTCACGGTGAGAAAATGCGCGATGCTGATCCCTTCTCGCGGGGGCATCTCATAGCTCTTCTGTTCGATCTGCACGTTGGTCATCGACGACTCCAATCCCTGGAAGCAGCCGCTGATTTGTCGATTCCTGGTTCTCTCAATACGCGGTGAGGCTTCAGCCTGATGAGGAGGCGAAACAATACGACCAGCGTTCCGATCTCTGGTTCAGCTTGCAACAGCCGTTCCGAGGTCCCGCGCGCGCCGGCTGCGGCGGCCGGTTGGACCGCAATGCGTGTGGCGCTAGGCCGAGGGTTGAATGACCGCCTCGGGCGCCGGGAGTTTCGCCGGATCGAGGTACAGAACCTCGAGCAGCGAGCCGATCTCAGGAAAGTGGAAGTACCCGAGATCGAACGCGTCCCCACCGCTGGCCTCGAGAACCAGCTCTCGCCCCTGACGCTGAAGCTCGGCCTTGGTCTCGCGCACAGCCGCCAGACTCGGGTAGACGAGGCAGGTGTGGTGGAAGCCCTCGCCGTGCTTCTCCAACTGCTCGTCCAAAACGCTTCGACCACTGTGCGGCGTGATGAGCTCGAAGGTCCCTCCGCCGACGGTCGCCAGCGCGATGCGGAACGAAAATGGGCTCACTCGTCCGCGCACCTTGCACTCCGCCGGTGTGATGGTCCAGGTGTGCCATGGGCCAACGCCGAGTGCGTCGGCGAGGCGCTGGGCGGTTCCTTCCAAGTCACGAACGAGGAAGCAGGTGTGGTGCAGAGCTAGTGGAATCGCTCTTGTCATTGAGGCTCCAATTCGGATGCCGTTGATCGTTCGAGAACCGCCTTGCACCTGGCCTCGGCGTCTGTCGGTCTGACGCCCACCTTCTGCTGGGGGCGAGTCAAATAAGAAGCGCCTGCGGAGCAGGCGCTAGGCGGCTGCGTCCGAGAGCCGGGCCAGGCGACCACGTCGATCGAAGCGCTCCATTTCCTCGGGCGCAAAGGGATACGGAGAGTCCTTGTTTCCGAGCAGGCCGTAGCCAATCGCTTTCATGCCGATGCCCGCGAACGCCGCCATGTAGGCAACACCAAACACCCAGTTCCACGGCGATACCGCGCTCGTGGAATAGAGCGCGATCAGATACCAGATCCCCAGCGGAATGTGGCCGAGTACGACGGCGGTCAATCCGGGATTGTAGAGCACCCGGAGTTTGCGGTTGGTGCCGATACCGTGCATCCCGAACTGCGCAAACCCGAACAGGGTAGGCGCCAGCCCGAGCCATACGGTGTTGGGGAGGAACACCGGAGCGAGGTAGAAGGGATAGGCGAGGACGACATTGATGAAGAACGCGTTGTTCTGGTTGAGGGGGTACCGGTCGGCGGGCCCGCCCTGCGCCAGCATGGCCTCATTGATGATCCATGGTTCCCCACCGGGCCAGCCGTACTCTTCGAACTGATGTAGCAGGAGAACCACGAAATTGAGCAGAAGGATGACCTGGATGGTGCTCAGCGAGCCCAACACGGCCCATAGCACGCCGAGAGCGGCGACAGGAAGACCGAGATTGTACCACTGTCGGCGTACGAACCCCATCGCCGCTCCGTGAGCTGACGTGTATCGCGCTGCCTAACGCCCAGCATACAGGCGCAAGCACGACTCCTCATGACTCCAAACCATGTCCTCGCGCGCTTGCCAGCGGCAAAATCGTGCTAGGATGCGGGCTAAGCGTGCTCACGGCCCCGGTGCCTAGCTAGCGGCCGGAGCGCCGCTAGGGAGGCGGGGAGGCGAGTCGGGGTCCACGGGCCGTCCGCTGCGTGGTCTGTACCAACAGCGGTAACGGTGGCTTAGGGCGTCGAAGCGGCGCGTGGAACAGTTCACGCGCCGCAGATTGTCGCGCGACGGGGATCAGGGCTTTGCCAGGATCTGTCCCGCGCTTACGAGCGCTTTTTTCACCGCTTCAATACTTGGCATGCCGGCGACCTTCGCTACCGCAATGTAGGCATCGCCTCGAACGACGATGCTGCCGTCGAACGTCTCGCCGTTGGCGCTTGGTCGAGCCCAGCCGGTCGATCCGGAGCCGACACCCGGCGAGAACTTCTGGACCGCGCCCGGCACGTTTTCATTAGTCAGACTCGAGAACACACTCTCGAGATCTTTCGGGATGGGCGTGTAAATGAAATATGTGAGTGTTCGCGCCAACGGATCAGGACTGACCTCGGCATAGGCGCATCCTAGGACGTCCATGTTGTCCGGCGGCTGCTTGTTGTGACGTCCGCTCGAATTGTCGCGCGTCTTGGGCACACCGAGCACGCTGGCGGCCGCGCTGGCGTCGATTTTGGTACAGTCGGGGGCGGCGGCGCGTGCGGTCCCGGCAGCAGTCGACGCGAGAAGCGTCGCAACCACCGCCGCGATGGCAGCGGGCCGAGCAATCCCGTATCGCGACATCGTCTCACTCCTGCGGATCGGTTCCAAGCAATCTACGTGAGCGTCAGCCAAGCCGCCGCCAACCGATAGTTCGCGCGACTGGAGCGAGCAATCGTCAGCGAGCCCTATACCGAGGCCAATTGACGGACTACTCGGGGGGCCTCTACGCGGCCCCGGCAGGCCCCGAGGGTGGCGACGCGCGGCGTCCAAAGAGCTCCCGCAGCGCGAGGATTACGGTCAGCGCGCCTGTGGTGCCCACGGCGTACAACGTCCACACGAACCGAAAAGCGCCGTCGGACATGGCGAAATCTGGCGGGTAGTGTCCGTTCAAGTGCATGACCGGCATCGCCACGGCGATGAGGCCGCCGAGAAGAAGAATGATCCGTCCGATCAATCGCTCGCGGAACAGGAGCAGGCCGCACGCCCACACCACGAGAATGAGAATCCCGTACGGATTGTTGACCACGCCCTTGTCGAAGCCATGGACGTAGTCGTCGGGAACGTGAATCGAGACCAAGAGGAGCGAAATCAGGGACAGCAGCGCAAGCGGGTCGTTCTTTTTCATGGTGTCCACCACTGATCAGACACTACCAGTTAGGCGCTTGAGGCTACGGAAGTCGACGCGCTCGAGCGCGGTGAGAGTGTCGCCGACCGGCCGGTCTCGCCAACGCGTTAGCTAAGCTGCGAACGAACAAATAGAGCGCGCGGCGCAGCCTCGCGCCATCCGCGCTAAGTACCGACACCCGAAAGTTTCGCGGCGATCGCTGCCCAGTTCGCGCCGGTCCAGAAAACAAACAGCGGAACGAAGACGGCGATCGCGGACAGGCTAAACCCGATCCACGTCGCCGGGTGGACATGGCCGTCGCGGCGCTTGTCCCAGATGAACAGCGGAATGAAGAGCGTCAGCCCCAGGAGCAGAAGGATCGTGATCCCGACGCGCGTCGGCGGTGCCAGCGGAAGACGCCCGACGGCCGGGCCCATCATCACCAGGATCCCTGCCGATAGCAGCAGGCGCTTGTGCCACTGCGCGCGCTTGCGGTTCTCCCAGCCAAGATAGACGAGGATCGCGAACGGAACGATCACCGAGAGCGGCACGATGGTCCACGTGAGCGGGTCGGTCATGGGCGGCTGGTTGGCGCGCGGTACTTCCCACACCGTGGTCAGGTACATCACCGGGATCAGTAGGATCGCGAAGATCATGGACGCTTTGCCGAGAGTCATGTGAACCTTGTACTGTCCCCCCGCGATCAGCTGCGTCTGTGCAACCAAGATGCCCATCCAGATTGTGAACAGGCCTCCGTGCAGGATGACCCACCACGGAAGCGTCGGGTTCGGCCTGGGATAAGGCGGGACGATCCCGCGAAGGTAGAAGCTCGGTGCGAACCCGAGGAATACGAGTCCGACCAGAAGCAGGGCCATGCGCGTGTAGAACTTTCGCTCGGCGTTCTGGCGTTCTTTCACCGGTGCCGCGATCGTGGCCACGACGCTTCCCCCCGAACCTGGTACGTCCGGAGATTCTATGCCTCCCGGACGCAGGCCGAAAGCCAGCTGGCGCTTGCACCGGTAGCGCACAGAGCCAGCATTGGTAGTCTTGTTGGCCTCGCAGGTACGGCCACGGCCAGGGCGACGTCCGATGGCGAGGCGACGTCCGATGGCGAGGCGCCAGCCTCGTCGCTCAGCCTTTCATGCGACTCGAGTCGCGAGCGCAGCCGATCGATTTGGCGCTGCAACTGCGGCGTGGCCCTCCGGCCCGTTGCAACCTTGCGCATGACGCCGCCGAGCAGCCGATGGCGATCGGGCTCCACGGAATGAGATCGATCCCGAAATTGCGCAGCGCGGGGATCACTTCAGCTCGATGGTTCACTGCGTGAGATTGTGGAGACTCTGCTCCGAGGCCAGCCCAAGCGGACTGCGCAACGCCGCCGACGCCTGCGCGACCGCGATGACCCTCAGGCCGTGAGCAGGGCCTTGATTGCCCGGCGTTCATCCATCGCACGGTACCCCTCGGCGGCCCGCTCCAGCGGCAACGTCAGGTCGAAGACCTTGCCGGGGTTGACCTGCTCCCGCCACACGAGGTCGATGAGCGTTGGGAGGTAGCGCCGCACAGGCGCGGGACCGCCGTGCAAGTGCACGTGTGTGAAGAAAAGCTCCGCGCCGTCGAGCGTCACACCGTGCGGCACACCCACGTAACTCGCGTGGCCGCCCGGCCGGGTGGCGCGGATCGCCTGCCACATCGACTCCTGCGTTCCCACGCACTCGAGCACCGAGTCGGCGCCGACGCCGTTGGTGAGCTCCTTGATGCGCGCCACGCCGGCATCGCCGCGCTCCGTCACGATGTCGGTCGCGCCGAACTCGCGCGCGAGGCGCTGCCGCGTCTCGTGGCGGCTCATGGCGATGATCCGCTCGGCGCCCATCCGCTTCGCCGAGAGGATGCCGAGCAAGCCGACGGCGCCGTCGCCGACGACGGCGACCGTCGAGCCCGGGCGCACATTCGCCGCATCCGCGGCAAACCAGCCCGTGCCGAAGACATCGGACGTCGTGAGGAGGCTGGGCACCATCTCGGGGGTGGGCATGCCCGGCGTCGCCACGAGGGTGCCGTCGGCGAGCGGAACGCGCATCGATGGCGCCTGCGCGCCGCCGACCAGCTCGCGGTTGGCGCACGACGACTGGTAGCCGTAGCCGCAGTGCGGGCAGGAGTTGTCCGACGCGAAGAAGGATCCGATGACGAACTGCCCCTTCTTCACGCTCTTGACGGCGCTTCCGACCTCCTCGACGACGCCACAGTACTCGTGGCCCATCGGCGTCGGGCCGTCATAGCGGGACGTCCCGCGGTAGGGCCAGAGGTCGGACCCGCACACGCAGCTCGCCGCCAGGCGGATGATCGCGTCCGTCGGCTTCACGATGGTGGGCTCGGCGCGCTCTTCGTAGCGCACATCCCGCGGTCCGTACAGCACGATGCCTTTCATGGTGAGTTCCTCGATGCGGCGAGTGCCAGCCTCAGGGCCGTGAATTCGTAATGAACGCCGTGAGCTTCTCCCACGGAATCAGGGTGGTGCGGTCGTAGAGGTCCACGTGGCCGGCGCCCTTGACCCAGTAGAGCTTCTCGGGCCTGCCGCGCGCGCGTACGCCTCCTCACCGAGGCTCTTCGACTCGGCCCGGTCGCCGGCGGCACGGGTTCTTTCGTCACCCGGTCGCTGCTGTAGAAGTTGTCTGCGCCGTTCGACGTGTCCTGCGCCATGGCAATCAGTGGATAGTGATGGTCAGCACCTCGACCGGGATCCACACGGCGTGCCGAACTAGTTGCTGGACGACATCCATGACTACGCCCTCCGGGCCGCGAGGCGGCCGTACCCGGGCTTCTTGTAGAGGCGGTCCTGGTGCGCGACGATGTCGGCGTCATAGACCTGGCGATCCCAGTCGCGAGGTTCGATTTCCTCGAATGCGATCGACACCGATTCCGGGCCGTAGTCGAGCACCCGCTGCACGTCCGCCGAGACGGCGTCGGCGAGTCGCTGCTTCTGTCGTTCGGACTTGCCGGGCCAGAGCTTGATGATCACGTGCGGCATGGTTTCCTCCAGTCACGCTGTGGTGGTGCTGCGAGCCGTTGGCTGGAACCTCGGCATTCGCACGTGCTCGCGATACTGGACAAATGCGCATGCCGTGGTGCAGAATGTTCACCAATGGCGCAGGATGAACTCGGGGCCCTTTCGTCCTTTCTCGCGGTGGCTGAGGCGCGGAGCTTCAGCCGCGCGGCGACGCGCCTTGGCGTGTCACGCTCGGCGCTGAGTCATTCGATCCGCGGGCTCGAGGAGCGGCTTGGCGTCCGACTGCTGGCGCGCACCACCCGGAGCGTCGCGACGACCTATGCCGGCGAGCAGCTTCTCACGCGTCTGCGCCCCGCAGTCGCGGACATCAACGGCGCCCTGGGGCAGATCACCGAGCTTCGGAGCCGGCCGGCCGGGATGGTGAAGCTTGTCGTATCGCCGCTGGCGGCGATGACCGTGCTCGCGCCCAAGTTGGGCGAGTTCGCGCGGAAGTACCCGGACGTCAAGCTCGACGTGACCATGGACGAGCGGCGCGCAGAGCTGGTCGCCGGCGGTTATGACGCGGGCATCCACCTGATGGAGTACATCCAGCAGGACATGATTGCGGTGCGGGTGTCGCCGGACTTACGGGCGGCCATCGTCGCGTCGCCGAAGTATTTCAAGTCACACGCCAAGCCCGTCCAACCGCGAGACCTGCTAGAGCACCAGTGCCTCAACTTTCGGCACGGCGACGACGTCTACCGGTGGGAGTTCGAGAAGGGGAAGCGTGAGGTGACGGTCGCTGTCAACGGGCCGCTCGTCGTGGACAGTGTGGACATGCTGATGCGGGCGGCGATCGATGGCGTGGGCATCGCCTTTATCGATGAAGCGCGGGTGGCGCGACAGCTGGCGAGCGGGGAACTCGTGCGGGTTCTTGAGGACTGGTGTCAGCCGTTCGCGGGGTTCTACCTGTACTACGCCAGCCGGCGGCAGGTGCCCGCAGCCCTGGGCGCACTGGTGGATACGCTGCGGATCGAGAGTGGGCGAAAGCGGGGGTGAGCTTCGTCGCGGCGCCTGACGCCACCTTCTGTTGCGGGCAGACACACCATCGCGAGTGCAGCAAGCGTCCGCAATCCGCTAGTCAACAGCACGCACCGTGAGGCGGCTGCGCGACATGCGCAGGAATCCCCGGTGCAGCGCTGGCGCGGTCTGGCGCTCCGCGCTATCGTCTTGCGCTCGCCATCCTCGAGGAGGCGCCAGCCATGACAGGAAAGCTCACGTGGATGTCGGGACTGCTGCTGGCTGCCGTCTCCAGTGGCCAGAACGCCTCCCCGAGCGCCGCGTCGCACCCGGTCTCGAGCTGGACCACCTTCGCCGATCCGGCCGAACAGGCCTTCACAATCAGCGTGCCCACGGGTTGGAAGATCATCGGGGGCACGTACCGCTTTGGCGTGCTTGATCCGCGGATCATGGTGGACATGGTATCTCCGGATGGGCAAGTGGACATCCGCCTCGGCGACTATCGCGTTCCCCCTTTCGCGCCGCTCACTCCGACGATGCGCAGTCTGGGATTCACCGAGGGACGTCGCTACAATCCGCGGAACGTGGCGCAAGAGGTCGTGGCGGACTACAGGCCGGGGTGGGTGTTCGCGGACGTGTATGGACAGGCGCGGTTCTCCGGCGCCTGCACGCCGTTAAAGCTGAAATCCATGGAGCGCGAGACTCCGATTCATAAGAGCGGGGAGAACCAGACAACGACCGCCGGGCAGGTGGTGTATCGCTGCGAGTCGAGCACGGGCACCAAGGTGGCGTACGTGTTCGCCGAAACGCAGTACACGCAGATGCAGGGGTCGGGCGCGTGGATGGTGACGTGGCTGTGCAGTTTTCTCGCGCCGCAAGAGCGCGCGGCGCAAACGCTGAATGCGATGCTGCACGCCCTCAGCACCCTGGCCATCAATCCGCAGTGGGAGGCTCGGCAGCTACAGGCGAACGGGGGCGCCGCGCAGGGCGCTATGGGCGACTTCCAGCGCGGCATGGCCGCGATCCAGCAAGACTACCAGCGGCGCACGGCCGCGTCGCAGAGCCAGTTCGACGAGATGGATCGGGCGCTGCGTGGAGTAGATCTCACTACGGATCCAGTGGATGGCAAGCAGCGTGAAGTCTTGAGCACAGGCCAGACGCACTGGATCAACGGCATGGGCAACATCATCGATTCGCCCACGGCGCCCGGCGGCGATGTCCGGAAACTGAATACGGTGCCTTGACAGCGTCGAGTACACGTCGGCCGTGTCGGCAGCGGAGCAGGCATCTGGGCGTTGCGCGGCGACGGACTCGACCTCGGGGCCTCAACGCTGCACAGCCTGACGCGGCGATCCGGAACCGCCAGGTGGGCGAGCGCGTAGCGCATCGCAATCCAAAGATCACCCGTCGGCTGCAGTGCAAGTTAGGCTGACCGTTTGCGATCGCAGTAATATGCGGCGGCTCCCTACGATGTCGGACAGGCACTCTCAATCTTCTCGCACGAATCGAGACACGGTCGAAACGACTTGACCCGTCGCGGTCAAGTGAGCGAAGTGGCTTTCACCATTGAACTCGGCAGATCGAACCTTTGGCAACGTCCTCTCTAGCGCGCGAGACGCTTCGATATGATGAGCAGCCGTTGCCGTACCGAGCAGCAGTAATGTTGGCGTGGTCATTCCAGCGAAGCGCTCCACTCCGAACTCAAGGCGCGCCATGACCTCACATTCGCGGACCCACGTCGGCGTAAGCGCAGCCATGGCCGACCAGAGGGCTGACTCTTTCAGCTCCCCAAGTTCGCTTGCCGAAACCCTTACCATGTCCCGCAAGCCGATCGTCAGAGCTGCGTCGAGATCGTTCTTGGCAACGGCAGCACGAACATCGTCGAACGCAGGACCGATTACTGAATGCTGAATCGGAAGCGGAGGCTCGTACAGCACCAGTTTCGGCACAGGTTGTCTGTTGGCCGCTTCGAGCGCGCAGATGGCGCCATAGGAATGGCCCAGCAAGCATGCGCCGGACCCGGCAACATCAAGCAGGGACTTGATATCCTCGCATTCTTTCGAGAGCGAGTAATCCTGTGAGTCTCCGCTCCGACCTCGCCCGCGACGATCCATCAGATAGCACGTAAAACCCTCAGCGAGTCCACTTGCGACCGGCAGCCATTGCTCACCCGTCGTCAAGCTTCCATGGACGAACACGATCGCAGGGCCCGATCCAAGCTTTAGGAATCCCACCTGCGTCCCATCCGCTGACCGCACCGAGCCTTCGCTTTGGTCATGGCTCATGTATCGCCCCTGCCGATCTCCCATGCTACGAAGTCCCGATACTTCGCTAGACGTTCTGTGCCGCAGAACGCATCGTGCATATGCTGCGCATCAGGGCGGCCATAGACAAGAGAGACCTCCTCCGACAGGTGTGGCCGCCCTGGCGCGACAGCTCCATGCACTGGTTAGGCAGCCGCATTAGCAATCAGACGGCCCTGCCTCTGCGTGTCCGGCGCGAAATGCTGCGGCACGCTCGGCCGCCGAGAGCGTCTTGGGTTTCTCTCCGGGGACCGTCGAGACAGCTCGTAGCACCTGCTCAAACCCGGGGAGGAAAAGATGAACACGTTCGTAAGCGTGTCCTGTCCTGCATTCGCCAGCGCTATACAAGTTCCCTGCGGGATGAACACAGTGGCGCCTGGACCAGCAGTGTAAGAATTCCGACCTAGCAACACCCGTGCGGTCCCGCGCAGGATCAGGATGATCTCGTCCTCCTGAAGATGTCGGTGCACGCCGTTGGCATCCCCAGGCGGCAAATCGGAGCTTCCACGCACCATGCGCTGGGACCCGGTCGTCAGCGGATCGACTTTGATGCGGAGTGGCGCAACGCCCCCGCGCAGAAACCGCAATTCACCCTCGCCGGGCCGCGATGACTGCCGGACCCGGTTGTACGACGGCTTGTCGGAGCTCGCCGGAATGTGACAAGCCGATGGAAAGCGCGAGGGCTGCAAGAACTACGGCCGCGACTCGAAGTAAAGTGGTCATGGAAAGTGTGGGATCATGGTTTGGCGGCTGCCTAACGCCTTGAGTCAGCTGCGAGCGGGGCGGGCGGATGCGGGCCCGCCCGTCAGGTGCAATGGGTTGTTGGACAGCTCGGTCCGCTCCAAGGCTTACTCGCCGGCTCGACCCACTGCATCGGCGGGGTTATGCGACGGCGCTCAGGCCCGGCTAATCCACGCGCACGATGCCCGGCATGTTGTAGGTCCAGTCGATCAGCTTGCTCTTCGGTCCATAGAACCGGAACGCGAAGCGGAAGCTGCCCTAGGGCGCGGGAAGCCAGTTCTTGAGTTGATTGGGATCCCTCGGCTTTTCGTTCTGGATGTAGATGACGAGCTTGCCGTCGGCGGCATGCAGCTCGCCGTGGTCGAGCATGAAGCTGTTGATTGAATAACGGCTGATCTCGTTGTCGATGAAGTACCCGCCGTCGTCGTAGATCGGCAGCTCCGAGAATTCGGTGACCGGGGGCATGTCGTCAAGCTTGAATGCCATCGTGTATTTCGACGTGCCCACTAGCGGCTTGTGGTCGGGGTCGGTGAAGCAGAATGCGGCGGAATGGGAACGCTTGGGTATCGGCGCGCCGATCGTCGTCAGGCCGTAGTACCCCTGGCGGACGTAGTCATTGATGTCCTGATCCATCTCGCTGTAGCCGAGCCAGCCGTTGCGATCGATGAACGCGGACTGCACGTGTTTGGTGCTTTCCGCCTTCGCTTCGGCGAACGCTGAATCAACCACTTGTTTCTGCGCATCGGAAATCGATGACGGGTCGAACTTGACGCCGGGCGCCAGCCCCAACTTCGCGAGTTTGGCCAGCGTGGCAATCTCCTTGGCGGAGTCGGTGCGCAAGGTCATGGTGGGATCGTTGAGCACCAGGCTGACGAGTTGAAGAAGGTCGATGCTCGTCAGCTTGTTGGCGATTTCGAACGCACTGAGAGACAGGGCGTCGGCAAAGAGGGCCGCCGCGATGCGGCCGTTCGGCTGGGACGTCGTCGCAGTAGAGGCAGCGAGGGTGGTCTGACCGGTCACGGATGCGCGCGCTCTGCTGAGATCGTCGAACGCATCGTTCTTCGCGGCCCCCCTTGCGTGCCGCGAACGCGGGCATTAGATACTGAACCATATGGCTCAGTATATGCCGGCCAGACTCGATACGTCGTTCGCCGCGCTCTCGGACGCCACGCGGCGTGGCGTTCTGGAGCGGCTCGGACGAGCCGACGCTTCGATCACGGACCTTGCCGAGAAGTTCCACATGACGCTCACGGGCATGAAGAAGCACGTCGGCGTTCTGGAGCAGGCGGGGTTCGTCACCACGAAGAAGATCGGGCGCGTGCGGACGTGCCAGCTGGG
>Ga0187777_10000040_pt1 | contig 90430 bp, 82 predicted proteins | sample 1015_Q2_SP5_10_M_FD_132416 | JGI IMG/M metagenome (GOLD analysis project Ga0187777, IMG submission 132416) | Tropical peat soil microbial communities from peatlands in Department of Meta, Colombia - 1015_Q2_SP5_10_MG | ecosystem: Environmental > Terrestrial > Soil > Wetlands > Peat | place... | reverse complement strand
CACCCGTCAATAACCTGAGAAAGCCTCACTTAGCGCCTTCGTCATACTTTCCGGTTCATGCGTCGCCGCAGCCCTCGCCTCTTTCCACCTGCGCCTCAGCTTCTTCACATTCTCGCCTTTCGCCTCGCGTGCCTTCAGTCGCTTATCAATCACATCGAGACGTGCCAAGGCATCGCGTATGCCTTTATTCAGATTGCGGTACTTCACCGGGTCGGACTTCGGTATCGAAAAATCCCCGCTCGTTTTCCAAATATCGCCAAATTTCATCCAAGCGGCGAAGTTTTCGATCTTTCCGCCTTCCATGAGCGTGAGCTTCGACGTGGCCTTGATGTCCCTGACATGAAGCCCGTTCTTATCCGCGACGACCTTCTGGCTTCCCGTGAACTGGTCTGCACCTTGGGTATCGAAGTATCTCCACGTGACACGCGCAATCTGCGTCTCTGAATCATGACAGCTACCGCATGACCGTGACTTTCCGAGCGGATGCGCAACCTGCTCCACCTGAATCCATGCGAGGTAGTTGTTGTTCCCGCCAGGGACGCTGAAGGTCCCGAGCTGAGCGTATGCATCATGCGTCTCACCCTTCGGCCAGCGGAAGGTGAGCCCCGGTTTGGGTGGGATGGTTTTTTTGATGCCGCCGACGCTGTTCGGCCAGATCTTGGTCGGCATCCATCGGCCGTTTTGATCTTTAATCAATATCGGCGGCTCCTGCACGCCATAATATAATGAATACTTCTTGAAGGGGTTTGGCTTGGACTCTATCATCCCAGGGCCCCAGGATGTCATCTCGTAGCCGCCCAGGACATTGACATGGCATGCCTCGCAGGCTACGTTCTTGTGCACACTTGCGGTCAGGGCCTGCTCGACTTCGATGTGGCAGTCCTGGCACGTGGCCTTTCGCTCGATATGGCCCATGCCGCCCGGGCCGGTCTGGTGGCAGTCAACGCATTCCAGTTTGAGTCTCACATGCGCATCCTCAGGCAAACCCGCGGGCTCGGAGAAATCCTTCCCGAGATAGCTGTCGCCGCGCCGGCGTTCCATGGTGCCCGCATGGCACACGAAGGTGCTCCTGCCTCCGCCGGAGCAGTTCGAAGAAGGAGGTGTCCGTGCGAAAGCATGGCTTCCTCGCTCCCTCGTTGGTGCATAGTGGCAGTCAAGACAGCCCGCATGGCAGATATTGCACGCCTTCTGTTTGGCTATTGCCTGCTCATGCGTGAGCGGAAGGTCGATCTGCTCAACGATCTTTTTCGTGTTCTCGAAGGAGAACCTATCGCCTTCCGCCCTGCCGACCGGCTGGGTGTCTGCAAATGAAGGCCCTCAGTTATTCGGGCCGTGGATATCGTCCCAGACACGCATGGAACGCTGACGGAAGTTGGATCCCATCATGCTCGTGGAAAACTGCTTCACCTCTTCCGGATGGCAGGCTGACTTGCCACATGTTCTTTGAGCGATATGAGGGTCATAGCCGAGCGTGACCGGACTTCGGTCGTGGTACAGGATGGTGCCGACATCGTAGTCGAGAGAGCCATCGGCAAGTCTCGGGAGCATGTTCCGCTGCCGGTCATCGCCGGACGGAAGAAGCTTTTTCACATGATCTTTCCTCGGCATGACATCGAAGTTGTTATCAAGCACGATAAGTCTCAGCACCCCTTTGTGGGCGTTGACGGGATCGTCGGACAGGCCGTTTCCGAGGTGGCAGTCGCGGCACTCGGTGTTCGGGTGGCGCGATTCCCTCTGTACCTGCTCGCGCGTCATCACGAACTGGGGATACCCCAATTTTGTCATTCGCTCTTTATCGGCATGGCATGCCGCGCACCTGTCGCTCGACTGGTAGCCGATGTAGAAGTAGACGAACAGAAGCACCAGGATGATCTGGGCCAGAAGGATGACCATCCCGAGCTTGTTGCCGAACCATCGCCAGAGCTTGCCGATTGCCATACGAGGGATAGGATACCACAGGGGAGAAGCCAAAACAAACGAAAATTAGATCTGACGGGTCCGTCTTAGGATGCCCGGAGTGCTTCCACGATGTTCATCCGGGCAGCGCGGACCGCGGGGAGCACGCCGCCGATGAAGCCCATTATCACGGAGAAGAGGATGGATCTGTACACGATCTCGCAGCTGAGCGTGAAGGAGAAAGCGAGTTCGGAGAAGGTTTGCCAGTTTACCGTCGAAATGGTGATAAACTGCATGAATGAGGCGAAGAAGAGCCCAATACATCCGCCGACGAGCCCCAGGAACATCGCCTCCATCAGAAAAGCCATGAGGATGCTTCTCCGAGAGAAGCCGAGCGCGCGGAGCATGCCGATTTCGCTGGTCCGGTTCGCAACCGCAGCGTACATCGTGATCATGGCGCCTATCATGGCTCCAAGAGAAAAAATGACCGTCAGGGTCATTCCGAGGATGCGCAGGAACTTCGCCATCACCTCGGACTGGTCGGCGTAATATCTGGTCTCGCGTTTTGCTTCGACAGTGAGGCGAGGATCGCTTTCTACGCGGTCCTTGAACTTCTGGAACTCCGATGAATCGCGGAGCTTGAACAGGACCGAAGAGAATACGGGCCTGCGAAAGGACTGCATGAGCTGGTCTGCATCACCCCAGATCTCGGAACTGTAACCGGTGTTCCCCGCGTCGAAGATCCCCACCACGGTCCAGTCGCGCATGCCGAAGCGGATTCGCTCTCCAATGCCCGCACCCCTGAAGCGTTTGGCAACGCTCTGTCCGGCAGCGATCTCTGACGAGCCAGGCTTGGGCATGCGCCCTGCCGCGAGACGCACCTGCGGGCGGAGCGACAGCGAGAAGGCCCCAATCCCCCGGATCACCACATTAGAAGGTTTGTCCGTCCGGCGCTTCGGCAAGTCGATGAGTACAACCATCTCCTTGGCAAGCAAGGGCTCGCCATTCTGCGCCAGCGCCACTTCCGGCTGCGTTTCTATGATGGCTGCTTGGGGACGGTCCACGCCGCTCTGCACTTCTGACTGCGAGCCTTTCCTGATGACGATCACATTGTCCGGGGATCCGGTCTCAACGAGCGTTTTTCGAAGACCTTCAGCAAGCATCAACACTGCTGCGAAAACAAATACGACAAGCGCCATGCCTGATGCAGTGAGCACCGTTGTGAGCCGTCTCGCCCAAAGGTTCCGGTAGCTGTATGAGATCGGGATGTTCTTCATCCGATCCTCCTCAGGCCGTCGGCTATCTTGACCTTCACCGCACGCCACGTCGGGAACACCGCAGCAACGGAACCAACGAGGAGCGCCGCAGCGATGTCCAGGTAAAGCGTTTTATGCTCCACGTTGAACACCGGAATATAGGTCCCCATAGCGTTGCTGAACCACGCTGCTGCAGGATAGGTGAGCGCGATTCCTATTGCGCAACCAATCGTGGCGATCACCAAGGACTCACCGAATACGAGCCCAGCAATATGCCAGGCGCCAAACCCGAGCGTCTTCATGATGGCATACTCGCCGATCCGTTCCCTCGCTGTCATGGCCATGGTGTTGGCCATCACGGCCATGATGATGACGATCACAACGAATGACACGATCTGGATCACAACGACGATGGCCTCGCTCATGGTCACGAAGCTCAGCTGAAAGGCTTTCTCGGTCTCGGTGAGCGTCTCGGCAAGCGAGTTCTTGAATAGAGTGTCGATGGCGACGGCTACCTCTGCCGCTTGGTCAGGGTTCTTCACGCCTATCATGTAGAACCCGACCATGTCCGCCCTGTGCGGCGCGGTCTTCTTAAGCGTCTCATTGACAGAGTCCCAGTGGAAAAACAACTGGGTCTCGTCGGTGGTCTTCCGCGCACCGTGGTAAATACCGCGAAGGACGAATTCCCACGTTCCCGGAAAGATCGAGCCCTTCAAGACGATATTGTCGCCAATCTTCCATCCGAACTTTTCGGCCACCTTGCGCCCGGCGACGCATGCCTTCCGGTCCCGGATGAAATCCCTCTTCTGGCCTGCGGCAAGGATAAATTCCGGATAGAGGTCGAGATAGGTTTCTGCGTCTACACTAAAGTTCGGAATGAAATTCTTCTCATCGATATAGATGCCGCCGAACCAGTTGCCGTAGGACACGGTCGTCACGCCCGGTACTTGGCGAATTTTGTCCTTGTAGGACAGGGGCAGAGAAAATATGAGTGAGACGGCATTCCTCGTGATGAGCCGTGTGGCTGATGAGGCCTCGACCCCGGAGTACCAGGCGCTTATCACGGTCCGCAGCAGACCAAAGGCAAGGATGGCGATGGTGATGCCGAGTACAGTGAGCCCGGTGCGGAGCTTGTGGCGGAATGCGTTCTTAAACAGAAGCTTCAGTATGTGCATTCAACACACCTTTTTCAAGATGCCTGATGATGCGCGCCTTCTCCGCCGCCCGCGGGTCATGGGTGACCATGATGATGGTCTTGCCGAACTCCCGGTTCAGACGCCCCATCAACCCGAGCACATCCTCGGCCGAGACGCGGTCGAGGTCTCCTGTTGGTTCGTCAGCCACGAGGATCGTCGGGTCGGTCACAAGCGCGCGGGCGATCGCCACCCGCTGCTGCTGGCCGCCGGAGAGCTCGGAAGGATAGTGGTCCCGGCGGTCGCTCAGGTTCACGACATTGAGCGCCACCGCCACGTGTTCCTGCCGCTCCGCGCGTGATAGGCCGGTGAGCAGGAGCGGGAGCTCGACGTTCTCAAAGGCCGTAAGCACCGGCATGAGGTTGTAGAACTGGAAGATGAACCCCACGTTCACCGCGCGCCATCTGGCAAGTTCTGTCTCGTTGAGCGCTGTGATGTCAATGCCTCCGATAGTGATGGTGCCGCTGTCCGCCTTGTCGATCCCGGCGACAAGGTTCAAGAGGGTGCTCTTGCCCGACCCCGACGGTCCCATGAGCGCGAGAAACTCTCCGCCCGCGATATCGAGGGAGATGTCCTGCAGTACCGGGATCACCTGGTTGCCCCTGACGTAGGATTTATTGATATGCCGGATGACGACCATCGGCGGGTTGCTGTTATTCATGGCATGGATCCGGACGATTCGAGCAAAAAGCTCGTTATGTTGACCATGGGGGATAATGAGCCAAGGGGCAACAGGCTGTTAATCACCTGCCTGTCATGCTGAGCGATACGAATATGCATTTCAGCGACCATAGAATACTCCCTTTACCTGGCACGCTTCTCGCCTCTTCGCGACTTCACAGCAATTTCTCTCCACGGAGGATCATCCTTCCTTGATTGATATCTTCGCTCCGCTCTTCAGCTTCTTCGGCGGAGTCATCACAACCTTGTCACCGGCTTTTACGCCGTCCAGTACTTCAAGCATGTCGCCGATCTTGGCTCCCGTATGGACCGTGACCTGCTTGACGTGGCTCCTAACGACAAGGAAGGTCGACAGAGATCCCTCGTGCGTAACGACAGCAGCCGAAGGCAAAGCGGTCCTCGGCCGTTCTTCTTCCTGCGTGACCGGGCGTTCGAGGAAGGCGACCTTGGCGCTCATCTCTGGGAGGATGCGAGGGTCCTTTTCCAGGAAGCGGACCTTGACCATCACAGAAGCCTTCGATCGGTCCGCCGTGGGAACGATCATGTGCACGACGCCGCGGAACCGCTGGTCTGGTAGCGCATCAAGTTGTACTTCGCAGGGCTGTCCGACCTTAACCTTTTCCAGATTTGCCTCGGACACGTCAGCCTCGACCTGCAACGAAGACATGTCGGCGATGGTCACTACGGATGCCTTTGCATTCACGGCGGCCCCGAAAGGCGTCATGATATCACCCACGTCGGCATCCTTGGTCAGGACCACAGCGTCGAAGGGCGCCCGGATCAATGTGTACTCCACCGCGACCTTAGCTGCCTTGAGCGCGGCCTGTGCCGAATTGATGGCAGATTCCGCACCTAAAACTGCCGCCTGTGCCCGTTTGTAACGCGCGTCAGCCGTGTCGTAGTCCATCTGAGCGATGAAGCCCTTGGCAAGGAGGTCCTTACTGCGGTTATAATTGAGTGTCGCATCGTCGAGCTCAGTCCGTGCCTGCACCAGGGCCGATCGCGCGTTCTCGAGGTTCGCCGCTGCCTGCTCACTGGCAGCCGCGACGTCGCGGTCTTCAAGTCGGGCGATCACCTCGTTCTTCTTCACCCTGCTCCCCTCCTCGACCCCGAGCCACTCCAGACGGCCCGTCGCCTTTGACGATACTGCAGCTTTTCGCTGTGCCACGACGTAACCGCTCGCGTTCAGCAAGGTGAAGTCCTGGGAAGGGTACACGAGGGATACAGTGGCGACCTCTACCTCGACCACCGGGTTGAGAACGAAAGAGTAAACAGCCGCTGCAAGCACGGCAATGAGCGAGACTATAATCCAGCGTCGGAATTTCCGGGTCCTGTGGCCGCGGGATATCATTCTCGGCTTGTCAATCTTTAATTTTGAGAGGTCTTCATTCGCCATTCTTCACGTTTCTCGAATCTGCATGCAGAATTCGGCACAAGAGCCGATTCAGAGGTCTTCCCTTGGTTATTAAGGTAACAGATTGAGCTCCATCTTGCAAGGTCCGCAATTGCGTTTGCTTCGCATCGATGGGTAGAATTCGCGGCAGGATGAAGGCACGTTAATGTTGAATAGGACAATTTTGGAAAAGATTCACCACAAGGCTTTGCGGTCCCAGCACTTTACCACCGTCATTGTCTCATGAGGATGATGGAACCATTAAAACAACCGATCCATCGCCTCTTCAACGGAGCGCACGCCCATAAGCTCCATATTCTTGAGAGCAATGGATTTTTCTATCTTCTCCACGTTTGCCGCGGGCATGATACAGCGGGTAAAGCCCAGTTTCGCCGCGTCCTTTAGCCTCGCCTCAGCTTGGCTGATTGCCCGGACCTCCCCGGCGAGCCCCACCTCCCCCATTACCACTGTATCGGGAGGAATAGGTTTTTCCCGGAAACTTGATGCCACCGCGGCTACAACGCCGAGATCTATGGCAGGCTCATCAATCTTGAGTCCGCCCACGATATTCACGAACACGTCCATGCCGAGGAGGTGCATACCTACACGCTTTTCGAGCACCGCGAGGAGCAGTGATACACGGTTATAGTCCACCCCGATGCAGGTCCGGCGCGGCATGGTGAGCTTTGACGGCGCCACAAGCGCTTGAAGCTCGGCATGGATAGGCCGCGTGCCTTCGAGAGAGGAGACCACAACGGAGCCCGTGGCGTCCTTCGGCCTCTCGGCCAGAAAGATCTCGGAGGGGTTCGCTACCTCGGCGAGGCCGCTTTCCTTCATCTCGAACACGCCAATTTCGTTCGTCGAGCCGAAGCGGTTCTTTACCGCTCGCAGGATACGGAAAGCATGGCCACGATCGCCCTCGAAATAGAGCACGGTGTCGACGATATGCTCGAGCACACGAGGGCCTGCGATAGCGCCGTCCTTTGTTACGTGTCCGATGAGAAAGGTCGGGATACCCGTGCGCTTGGCATGAAGCATGAGCCTGCCCGAGACCTCGCGAACTTGGCCCACGCTGCCTGGAGCAGACGGAAGCTCCGATGTAAAGACCGTCTGGACAGAATCGACGACGATCACCTGGGGTTGGAGTCCGTCTGCGGCGTGCACGATTTCTTCCAGCTGCGTCTCGGCGAGCACATAGAGGTTGTCGGCCCTGACGCCGAGGCGCTCTGCGCGCATCTTGATCTGAGCCGGCGACTCTTCGCCCGTAACATAGAGCGCTTTTCCTCTGAGCTCCGACACCTGCCTCAGCATCTGGAGTACGAGAGTGGACTTGCCGATGCCCGGGTCTCCGCCGATCAGGACCACGGAGCCTGCGACAATGCCGCCTCCAAGCACGCGGTCCAGCTCGTTGATCTTTGTGGCGAACCGATCCTCGTCCCTGGCCTGGATCTCGTTCAAGGCTAGCGGTTCAGAAGCGCCGCGATGTTTCGATATCCCGATGTCTTTGGGTTTCTCGACCCGTTCCTCGACCATAGTGTTCCACTGGCCGCAATCCGGGCACTTGCCCATCCACCTCGGCGATTGCACACCGCAGGACTGGCAGACAAAGACAGTCTTGGTTTTCGATGATTTCACGATGGAATTATTCTATTGTTTCAGCTCTGGAATGTCAAACGCAATTTCACAGGATAGTGCCCATCATGGAGACACCGCAAGCATCTCTGTCGCTGAGAGGATCTCCGGTGAAACTGCGAGGCAGGTGGGACAGCTTACGTTTCAGTCGTCATTGCATGAGGATCCGGCGCATGAGCAGATTAAGCCATTCATTTGCAATCTATAAGAGAGGTGAACGACTGTCTAATTGAATGTGGTAAGAACGCCTCTCGGGAAGCCGTGACGCCAGCGCCTTATGTCACGGCACAGGGATCCAGCGCGTAGCGGCGCAACTTGATAAACAAGCGACAGCTCAGTTTTCGGTATTTCTGCTTCACTTCCTGCAAAAATAACCTGATCGGCACGCTCACAGCCTGGGCATAGGTTCGGCCAGCAGTCCGCCGATGGTGAACTGATAGAAACCGTCGGCGTCCCTGTTCTTCAGGAGGGAGAAAATGCCGGCCTGCTCGCGCGCAAGCCGTTCCGACGGTTTCACCTTCACCAGAAGGTTGACCGTCCCGCGCTCGCGCAGCACGAGATCTCCAGTGGCGCGGATCTTGAGATCTTTGCCTTCAAGCTCGAGCTTCCTGAAGGTCAGTCGATCCCCTTTCAGCTCGGTCTCCATCCATCCCTGTTCAAAATCCAGGTCGGGCACGGGAAACCCCTTGATCTTCAATCCCCGAGAGGCAAGGCTTTTGACCCACATCCTGCCCTTGCCGGCGTCTCCGGTCATCTCGAAATTTCCGCCGAGCCTTCCCGAGAGGCGGATCCCGGAATCTCTTAGTAGAGGATAGGAGCTGATGTCCAGTCCATTTGCGTCGACCAGGAGATACTGCCTTCCAGGCGCCTGCTGGGCCTTCACGGACAGTTCGCCACCGTATGCTGCCGCTCTCAAATTTACCGAAAGCGCGCCCCGGAGAAGGCCGAACAAAGACACGGTGGTGTGTACAGCGGGGCATTCGAAGAGGACCTTGCCGTTCTTGTCGAACACAACCACGTCGGCGAGCACGAACCGGTTGAAGAACCTCGGAGAGATGCGGGAGACGGTCAGTTCCAGGGGGGTACGCAGCCGGACCTCAGACTCCAGCTTTGACTTGACCCGGTCGAAGGGGAAAAGCACAAGGAGAAAGGCCAGAAACGCCGCTGCGAAGTATACGGCGAACAGCAGCCTTCGTATAAGGGTTTTTCTGTCAGGCATGGCTTGTGAAAATTCGTTGCAATTGAACTAACGGTCAATTGGCCTCGGATCCCCCGATGGTTCCGAAGCCAGGCATTTTAACAAATGAATTTGCTCCACTATTTCAGCTGGTTTACCCGTCACCTGTGAGCATGCCGATTTTGAGCTTCACTTGCTGCGGGATACTTCCTTGTCCGTCTACGATTACATTCGCCCACGCATGCTATTCCGCGCTCGAGACAAGGATCGTCGAGTTCAAGAGATTGGGGTTGTCAAACCGGGGTTTGAAGTACAATTTCCTGATGCGGAGCGTGTCCTTTTCAAGCAGGTACACAAAATTCACGACGTCGTAGAGCGTCACGTTGTCCAGCTTGATCTCCACGATGCTTTCCTTGAAGTTCTCTGTCTGGACGCCGGCCTGCGGTTTGAGCGACACAATCTTGCTGCTGAGGTTCGCCCGCTTGGTGGTGTTCTCGATTTCCGTGAGCAGCGGTCCGCGCTTTGCTGCTGCGGCTTGAGCTTCTTGGAGCTGCCGCTGGATCTCGAGGTACTGTTCACGCAGAACGCGTATCTCCGCGAGGTCCCGTTCCTTCTTCGGAATGAGGTCCCGCTTCCGGGACAGATCTGACGTCACGGGAGCGAGGGCGAACACATAGAGCAGGATACATGCTGCAGCCGCACCGCCGATGATCAGCGCTTTTTTATCTTTCTCTTCAAGTTTCATATCACATCACATGCTTCATCTTGATATCCATTCGGAATTTCACCTTGTTGTCCATTCCCATCCTCGTGTCAAGGACCACGACTTCAGAAAACAGGTCCGACTTCTGCAGTTCGGCTTTGATCTTGTCCACGGAATCGAACGAGCCCGCGTCACCCTGAAGCTTCAGTCGGTCTCCTTCGAGGTTGAATTCCTGGAAACTCACTCGTACCTCTTTTGGAATACCGTCCGTCACCGTCCTCATCACGTCAAGGGCGGAGCCCTTCGTGCCAAGCACGCCGAATTTTTTCCTCGCCTCAGCGAGGCTGCTGCGCAACTGCCGCACCGGATCGGCCGTTGCCTTGGCGTCAGGGAAGGTCTGCCGGTAGATCTCCCGGATCTCGCGGTCCAGCCTCCCGTAGGCTGTCTGCACCGTGTAAATCTTCACGCCGAGGTTGACGGCTATGAGCATTATCGCTACGGCTCCGGCAATGACCAGTGTGCGTTTCCTCCGGCGCGTCCCCTCATCCGCCAGGTGATACGTAAATTCCCCTTTGCGGAAATTTATATCCTCGGATAGTGCAAGCCCCAGGCTCACCGGATCAGCAGCCTTCCTGCCCCTGAGCTCCGGCGCGACCTGCTCGACGGCGATACCCATCTCCGTGAGCGCGGCCTGAACATCGCCGTCTGTGCACAGGAGGAGAGCCTTTTCCACCCGCTCCTTCTGCTCCGTCTCGATCGACAGAAGCGTATGCTGCAGCCCCCCCGTGACACCGGAGTCTGAGAAGCTCCGGATGCTTTTCACAGCCTCGCCGCGCATCACGCAGAGGTCTCTGCCGCAGACGAGGAGATTGCTGCCCACTGTCCGTATCATGCTCGATACAGCATACAGGCCGACGTAGGACGGGACGATGACCTGCGGGTCGATGCCGGCGGAGGCAAGCAACTCAAGATGACGTTTCAGCATATCTTTCGGGAGCATGATGCCGAGCACCGGCGTCTCCTGTTTCTGTTCGACGTCTTTCTCGGTCTCGTCCCTGCCCAGAACGACGTGGTCCATCACCACGTTGTCGATGGGGAAAGGAACGCTGTCTTCAACCTCGAAAGGTAGTGCCTTTTCCACGCGCTTGCGGTCCGCAAAGGGGAAGTGCACGATGCGCTGGCTGAAATGGCAGCCGGGGATGGAAGAGATGATCCTCGCACCAACCCAGTCGCGGGATCTTTCCTTAAGGATTTCGATCAGCTCCCCGTCCGTGGAGAACTGCTGACTGAAAGAATCCAGCAGCTCGGCCTGGCGGAACGCCTTCTGCACAACTGCAGCAGCAACAAGTCTTTTTTCTATCCTGAGACCGACGACCTTCACAACTCTCTCCAATACAGAGGACTGCTCTTTGTCAGATCAATAATGGCCTCAACCTGCTTGGTATAGCCACCGACCGTGGCAGAGGCATAGACCTTGTAGATGTTGCTCGTCACGTCCAGGTAACTCGCCACAAGAGGGTCCATCCCCGGCATATTGACAATGTCCGAGGTCGATGCGTACGGGGTGCTCTCTCTCCTGCTTATGATCAGGCCCGCAACGCTGTCGTCCTTGCCGAGACCCTTGCACAGGCTCTGGAGCACCTCGATCGGAGCAGTGTTGATATTGATTTTCCGCGTCGTCCCCTGCGTCTGAGTTACCGTCAAAAAATCCTTTACCTTATCATACTCTTCATCGCTCATGTACTGATGGAGTCCGGACAGCAGACCCACCTTGCTTATTGTACTTGCTGCATCTGTCATCCTGTCGAGAACGGCAAGGTCTACACTCCTGTTCTCGAAGAGTGCCTGCACTATGTTATACGTGACCTTGTTCGTTTTTACATCGGCGGCGTAAATTTTGCCCAGTTCATCCACCCACCGGAGCCTCAGTTCGGTGTCTCCGCTGCTCACAATCGGCACAACGCTCCACTCGCCTTGGGGAATGGCGTCCCGCAGATCCTTGGACTTGGCAAATACATATATGCCCGAACGCGCCAGAAAGTAGGCTCGCTGACCGTCGCGGAAATTCACAGCAGCATGCAGGCTCACCCGCGTTCCGTACGCGAACTCGAAGATCAGCGCGACCAGGAGCGCCGTTACCAGAAGCACGAGCAGGAGCGCAACGCCGCGGTTACCGAAACCTCCATGGTTCTTCATTTCAGGAACCCGCCAGCCTCTCATGCAGTACCTGCGTTACGAATACGCTGCCGCTGTCAAGGGTGAGCGAAATCTCCACTGCCTGTGGCAGATTCGATTGACTGCACCCGGCTTTCCTGTCCCATGTATCGACCCAGTTCGTGCCGTCGTAATACCGCAACTGTAACTCAGAGACCTTGTCAGTAATCTCGTATTCCACACCGCCCTCAAGCGGGGGAACATCGCTGCTCAGTTCCCGTTTTTCCCTTCGGACCAGCATATAACCGCTGCCATCCGACTTCTCTTCAAAACTGTATCCTACTTCCCAAAGGTCCGTCTCTTTCGAGTCCGGTTTACGCCAGTTAGTAAGAGTTGTTAATGAGACGCTGTCGTGCCTGAACTTGCCGTCCCCCGTTTCCACCTCCTCACCCTTGCCGTAGAAAAAGGTGCCGATCAAGCCCGTGCCGCAGTAGGCGTTGGCTATATCATCCGACATTCTCGACATGAGCGTGCGGGCCAGGTCTGTCTCGTCACGGACCGCCTCGGCGCGTTCAGCGTTTGCCGATGAGGTGGAGAAGACCGTATAAACCACCGTCACGACCACGGCAAGAATCGCTATTGCCAGAAGAACTTCGATGAGGGTAAAACCCTCCGATTGGCGCTTTTGGCTTGCGGTCTCCGAATGTCGTTGAGGCTGCATTCCCCAATTGGCAAGCCACATGACGCAATGTTTGCTTCTACTCATAACTCAGGAGCTCCACCATCTCCTCCCGCTCGCCCTCCTTCCAGAGCACAGCAACGCGCACTTCGGCAAGGGATTTGATGGCTGTTGGAGCAATGGTCAGTTTCCAGGTGTAATCCTTGAAATCGTCTTCCGGGAATTCCCCTTCATCCTCTTTCACAACGAGCGGAGTGGCCAGAAGTGTCTGGGTCATTAATCGCCTTGCCAGAAGCGTGGCCGTGGTGATCCTCTCGGACACTATTACATCCTCGACGCTCCTGTTGTACAATCCCTGCAGGGAGACGAAGACGAAGGCCAGAATGGCAACGGCTACCATCACTTCGAGGAGTGTGAATCCGCTGTCACTTCGCAGGACCCTAAACCCTCGACCCTGTCCTCTGGTCATTTCTCCTCCACATCCCCTTCCCGCAGTTCGGTATCGCCCGTAAGCGGTCGGACGATAAGCGTAAATTGTTTCCCTTCACCATCGCGAAGATGGATAAATGTTTTTTCGACCCATCCGTCCGGCGTGAAGAGAATGAACGGATCGTCGGGATGGCTGACGGCGTGCACGTCACGAAACGTGGTCTGGCCCGACAGGCTTCCCTCGGCTCCAATCGTGGTCTGCACGCGTTTGAACTCAGCGGCCTTTTCCGGTGATACCGTCAACGCCTCGACCCAGTAATGGCCGCCTTCGACGTCGAATACAAGCCGGTAGACCTCTTTCCTCGCCTCTGCCTCATCCCGGAGGAAGCGTATCGAGCCCGTGAGGTGCCGTGCGCTCCGCTTCAGGTCTGCTTCGCCGATCTCACCCAACCGCGGCGCGATGAGCGCGATCATGATACCGAGCACCACGATCACGACGGCAAGCTCGATGAGGGTGAAGCCACGGTGATTTCGCCCTATGATGTGACCCGTGCCTCTGGCGCCGCGTTCCATTGCCTATTGTATTTTCCAGCTCTCGATGTCAGCATTGTTGCCTTCACCGCCGGGCTGTCCATCAGCACCGTACGAGACGATCTCGTATTCCCTGCCCTCGCCGCCGGGAGATACGTACATGTAATCATTGCCCCAGGGATCCTTGGGTATGCGAGCCGGCTTCAAGTAACCGCCCTCACGCCATTTGGTGGAGACACGTCCTGTTTCCGGCTTCTTGATCAACGCGTCCAGTCCCTGATCCGTTGAGGGATAATAGCCATTATCGAGCTTAAACGCATCCAGTGCGCTCTCTAACGCCCGAATCTGGACCTTTGCCGCTTCGACCCTTGCCCTTTCTTCCTGCCCCAATATACGCGGCAGAACCAGTCCCGCGAGAAGACCGAGAATGATGACGACAACCATGATCTCGATAAGGGTAAATCCCTTTACTCGCTTGTCCGATATCTGACTCTTCATAATCTATCTCCTTCTGCTCTTTCCTGCTTGAATCGAACGTGAACGGTACGCCATGGAATGCTGATCCCATCCCTCCTTCAACTCAAGCCTGAACTCATCTCGAGTATCGGCAGGAGAATGGCGACTACGATAAAGCCGATGATAAGGCCCATCACAAGGATGATCACCGGCTCCATAAGCGACATGAGCGCCGTAATGCGCGTTTCAACTGAGCGGTCAAAGGTGTCGGATATTTTGAGCAGCATCTTCTCGAGCTCGCCGCTCCGTTCTCCCACAGCCACCATCTGCACTACCACCGGCGGGAACAGGCCGCTCCTGCGGAGCGGGTCGGCAATGGATTCACCCTCGCGCACGTTCTCCCGCGCCCTCTGCACCGCATTCGCAAGCACCGTGTTCCCGACAATGCTCTTCACGATATCGAGCGCCGTGAGTGTCGGGACACCGCTTTCAAGGAGCGTCCCCAGTGTCCTCGTGAACCTCGCCACGGCGATCATCCTGATGAGCGTCCCGAACACGGGCAGACGTAAAAGTCGTGCGTCGAGGATCTCCTTACCCGCGGGCGTTGCGAAGTAACGTTTGAGGTAGTACGCTGTGCCTCCCAGTACCAGCAGGATCAGCCACCAGAACGACGAAAGGAACTTCACCACCCATAGGAGCACAAGGGTTATGAGCGGGAGCTGCTGCTTCATGTCCTCGAACATGCCGACAACACGGGGCATCACGAAGGTAAACAGAAAGAAGAGTACGCCGACGCCGATTACGGTCATGAGCGCAGGATAAGCGAGTGCGGCCGCGAACCTGCCGCGGAACCGCACCTGCTCGTCCAGAAAGTCCGAAAGACGGTTGAGTGTGATCTCGAGCGTGCCGCTTACCTCGCCGGCTGATACCATATTGATGTAGAGCTCTGAAAAGACCTTCGGGTTCGCTTTCAGCGCATCAGCAAGCGACGATCCTTCACGCACAGCATCGCGCACGGACGAGAGCGTGGCTTGCAGTCTTGCATTTTCCTCCTGTTCCACGAGCACGGTGAGCGCATCCATAAGTGGCAGTCCGGATGAAATGAGCGTTGCGAGCTGGCGCGTCGCGTTTGCGAGATCTCCCAGCCGCACCCTGCCCGCGCCGAATTTGAACTCCCGCGACATCCCGGCACGGACCGCTCCGCCCTCGTGTATATCGAGGATCACGATTCCGTCTTTTTTGAGCTTTGCCCGGACCGACTTCAGGCTCTCCCCATCCTGCATGCCGGAGACTTTCTTGCCGCGGGCAGTGATGCCTTTGTATTCGTAGACAGGCATAGTGTAATGTGGATCCCGAATCCCAAACTACAGGGTAGAGAAAGAACGGCAAAAAGGCTGGTGCTTCTTCTTACACTTCCTTCTGCGTCACGCGCACGACCTCGTCTGCGGATGTAATGCCCTGAAGCATCTTGCCCGCGCCGTCCTGACGGAGCGTACGCATGCCCTTCTCCATTGCCGCTGCCTTGATCGTCGTCGCGTCAGTGTTCTTCATGATGAGCTGCCGTATCTCATCGTCCACCAAGAGCAGTTCGTAGATCGCCGTACGGCCGAGGTACCCGGTGTGGAAACATGCATCGCATCCCTTCGCGCGGTACACCGTCGCCCCCTCGGCCTCCGTCTTTATCTCAAGCTCCGCTACCTCTGAGGGTGTGATCTGATACGGTTCACGACACTGCGTGCAGAGCACACGCACAAGCCGTTGTGCAAGGATGGCCATGACCGACGAGGAGATCAGGAACGGTTCGATCTTCATATCCAAAAGTCTGGTCACGGCGCCGGCAGAGTCGTTCGTGTGGAGCGTGGAGAAGACAAGATGGCCGGTGAGCGCCGCCTGGATCGCGATCTCGGCTGTCTCGGAGTCCCTGATCTCGCCAACGAGGATCACGTCCGGGTCCTGTCGGAGCACGGACCGGAGTCCGGCGGCGAAGGTCAGTTGGATCTTGGGATTCACCTGTATCTGGCCGATTCCTTTGAGCTGGTACTCGATGGGATCCTCGATGGTTATGATGTTCTTGTCGGGCGAATTGATCTTTGACAGCGCCCCGTAGAGCGTCGTGGTCTTGCCGCTGCCTGTTGGACCGGTCACGAGGATGATCCCATGCGGCCGGGAGATGAGCTCATTGAACCGGTCGAGTTTATCGCCGGAGAACCCGATCTGGTCGAGCGGCAACAGGGCGCTCTCGCGGTAAAGGAGCCGGAGGACGATGCGCTCGCCGAAGGCCGTGGGTACGATCGAGACGCGGATGTCCACGTCTTTGCCTCCGATCTTGATCCGAATACCTCCATCCTGAGGGAGCCGTTTCTCAGCGATGTTCAGCCCGGACATGATCTTGACGCGTGACGCTATGCTCGCCTGGAACCTTTTCTGGATCGTCAGGATGTTGTAAAGGATGCCGTCGATGCGGAACCGAGCAACGACCTCCTTCTCGAAGGGCTCGATGTGGATATCGCTCGCGCGCTCGCGAATGGCCTGCGACAGGAGCGAGTTCACGAGCCGGATGATGGGCGCGTCGTCCGTGGCTTCAAGAAGGTCCGTCGGTTCCTCAAGCTCGGCGGCGAGGAACGAGAGGTCGTCGTCCTCCATCTCCTGTACCGTATCCTCTGCCTTGTTCAGGCCTTCGCTATGAAGGCGATTCACCGTATCGAGGATCAAGTCCGATGGAGCGAGGGAGAGAGAGATAGCTGCGCCAAAGAGAATCCCGAGGTCGTCAACCGTCGAGAGCGCGAGCGGCTCGGCCGTCACAGCGATGATCGTCCCGTTCTCCCGCCGGAGCGGGAGGACAACAGCCTTTTTTGCGTAGGTGAGAGGAAGCTTAAGTGCGACGTCGCGGTCTATCTCGCCGATGTGCGGGAGGAAGGGCAGGCCGAGCTGCAAGCCGAGCGCTTTGAGCACGTCGGCCTCGGTTACAAAATTCAGCCGGACGAGGAGCGTGCCGATCCTGCCGCCCCGTTTCTTCTGGAGATCGAGCGCCTTCTTGAGCCGCTCGGCGGAAAGCCCTGATTCAACGAGTATTTCGCCGAGCAGGCGTCTCACCGCACATCCTCCGCCGGGGCGGTCTGTGCCGTGCCGGTGGGCGCAGACTGTACAGGCGCTATGACTCCTGTTTTCTCCCCGGCGCCGGTTTCTTGGGCAGGTTTGGCCTGAGACTCGGCTGGTCCTGTCGGAGCGGGCCCCGGTTTCTTTGATTCGATGAGACCGCCCATGTCCTTCTTTTCTATGTCGTACTTCTGCCGGAACTCCTCGATGGCATCTCCCTTTTTTCGCGTGATATCTAGAGCATCCAATTCGCTTTTGATGATGTACGGTGTGATGAAGATCATGAGGTTGACCTTTTCGACCTTGCTGGACTTGTACTTGAATAGCCAACCGAGGACCGGGATGTCGCCGAGGAGCGGAACCTTATTGGTGGTAGACGTCACATTATCCCGGATGAGTCCGCCGATTACGACTGTCTGTCTATCCTTGACCACGACCGTCGTGCTTGCCGACCGCTTGGTTATGCTAGGTCCTACAATGTTCGGGTTCAGCCCGGGGGTCGTGGTGAGATCCGATATCTCCTGGTAGATATCAAGACGCACGGTGTCATCGGAGGAGATCTGCGGGGTAAGCTTCAGGGTGATTCCCACATCCTTGCGGTCGATCTGCGAGATGACCTGGCCTCCCGTCGCGGCGGTCTGGCTCTGGCTGAGAACGAACGGGATGTTCTCGCCGACCATGATCTCTGCCTTCTGGTTGTCCGTCGTCAGAATATTAGGGGTGGAAAGCACGTTCACATCCGCATTGGACTGAAGTGCGGTCAGGAGCGCGCCGATATTCAGGTACGTGACTCCGTTCCATGTAAAAGTTCCCTTGACGGCGCCTACGGCAAGTCCGTTGGGGAGCGACGCCAGGCCTGCAGGCCCAGTCGCCGCGGTTCCGATGTTGCCAAAATTCGTACCACCGATAACGTTATACTGGTTGCTAGTCTGAACGTTATTGAAATTGGCGGCCTGAAACTCGAACCCGAGCTGACGCTGCACGGTCATCCCCATCTCGAGGATCGCAGCCTCCACGTAGACCTGCCTCCGCCTGATATCGAGCTTCTGGATGACATCCTTGACGGTCTCGTAATCGCCGGGCGACGCGACGATGATGAGAGAATTTGTTGCCTTGTCCGCGGTGATGGTGACCGTCCCTTCGAGGATGGTCGCCGGGCCTGCCGGCTGGGCGCCCGAGGGGGCTGGACCCGGCAGTCTGGCGACGAGTGCCGATATCACCTTGGCGAAATCCTCGGCGTTCGCGTTCTTGAGGTAGTAGACATTGATCTTCCCCTTGCCTTCAGGCGCCGGGACGTCGAGCAACCGCAGCAGAGATTCGATTTTTTTGATATTGCTCACCGAGTCGGTGATGATGACGGAATTTGTGGCCGGATATGCGATGACGTTGCCGTCCTTGCTGACGAGGGGAGTTAGCGTGCGCACGACGTCATTGGGGCTCATATGCGACAGGCGGATGAGTTTGGTCACAAACCCCTCGCCCCTGAAATCATCATCCCTGAACACCTTAAGCCCGCTCTGCCGCGCACTCGCGGTGGGAATGATTCGGATGATCTTGCCGTCCTCCACTGCGGTGAAGCCCTTGATCTCCAGTGCGGACAGGAACACCTGGTACGCTTCGTCCGGCGATATACGCGTGGGGGTCATGAGTGTCACCTTTCCGGTCACACGCTCGTCGAGGATGAAGTTCTTGCGCAACAGCTCGCTCATCACCTTGACGAGGGCGGTGATGTCGATGTTCGTGAAGTTCAGGGTCACATAATCTCCCCCGGATCTTATCTTCTGAACATCAATCGGCGGTTCGGAAGGTGAAGGCGGAGCCGTAGAAGGCAAAGGTGGAGCGGCAGGTGGCAATGGCGGGGCGGCAGGTGGCAATGGCGGGGCGGCAGGAGGAAGCGGGGGCTTCTCCTGGGCTATCGCAACACTGACAAGAACAAGCCCTGCAATAAGCAGGGCCGCCATTTTATGCACTCTGAGCCTCCAGATTATGAATCACCAAAATTCAAATGACAAACAGACTGCGACGAAAAACTGCATGAAACCTTCGTTCAGGATTTGACTGCTATTTTGCATTTTGGTTATTGATTGTCCGTAGCGCTTGCCTTCGAGGTCCAATCACCGTATCTCATAGTTCAAGCTCTGCCGCTGGCCGCCCCGGATGAGGTCGATGGTGATGTTCCGCTCCTCTTTCAGGCTCTGGTACATCTGGAAGAACTTGGCTGGGTCATCCACGTCCTGTGAGTTGATCTTTTGGATTACGTCTCCGTTCTGGAGCCCAATCTGTTCGTAGAGACTGCCAGGCACGATCTCGCTGATGCGGAAGCCGATGGTTTTTCCTTGCTCCATATAAGGAAGCGCTCGCGCTTGGGTCAAAAGTTGATTGATGTTCTCGGTGCTTGCCGTCACCTCCCGCTGGTCGACCGCAAATTTGCCTTCGGCAAGCTTCCTTACGCCGGCTGCGTTCACAGCCGGTCTCGCTACGTTGACGATCTTCGTGTCATCGACAACTTGAATCTCGGTCGTGCTGCCGTCCGCCCTTTTGAGGGTTACCTTGTCCCGCTGGACCTTGACAATCTGGGACCCATCGGGCAACTTCTGGTCGATGCGGTAGAATGCCTGCCCGCTCGCATCCTCGAGCACCGCTCCCGAGAAAATGTCTCCTTCGATAGTGCCAATCAGGCGATAGACGGACACAGGTGCCGGACTGCCTGACTGCCCACTGCTGGACGGCTTCTTGCCCTCGCCGAACAGTCCGCGTTCAAGAATAGACGAATAATCGCTCAGCTCACGCCGCGGCTCAACGGTGACCCGGTCTCGCTCAATCGGCATGGTAAAGCGGGGAGCCGCGTCCAGGCTGCGCCCTATCATCGCATCCACCGTGTCGGCGAGGAAATACGCAGAAACAGTCAGAAGACCGACGAGGGCCAGGGTATATAACGTCTTATTTTCTTTCATGTTATGCATCGAATTTCCTGCTCGTCCCCTTGTGTGAAAAATTATACTCTTAACGATTTCAGTTGTCAATTGTCAACTGCATGACATCAAAACGATTTTTAAACTATCATGACGTCAAAAAGTCGAGAACGAGAGGGCCGCAATCGTTTATGCGCGCGCTTACGGTCCGAAAAAACGCCGGTAAAAGTTCATTGCCCTTACGCGATAAGGATGATATATCCTGTTCGATTCTGCGTTCATGCTGTTCACGTCAATTCCTTTTTCGTCCTTCAGCCATTTGAAAACGATCGACGGCGTAACCTCGACATGGAACTGAAGGGCATACACTCGATTGGAGTACCGGAAGGCTTGGTTCGGATAAATGTCCGACGACGCCATACGCACGGCTCCCGCCGGCAGGTCGAAAGTATCCCCGTGCCACTGGAACACCCATGCGGCATGCCTGCCGCCATGAGCGATCTGCGACATGCAGGGGTCCTGCATCCCTTCCTCCGTCAACGCCACTTCGTACCAGCCGATCTCCTTCTTACCGCCCGGATAGACCCGTGCTCCGAGAGTATGCGCCACCATCTGTGCGCCGAGACAAACGCCGAGTACGTGTTTGTTCGCCTTGATCGCACTCTCGATAAGAGATGCCTCATCCTTCAGAAAGGGGTACTGTTCCATCTCATAGACCGCCATAGGCCCACCCATGATCACCAGATGTGTAAAGGTACTCAAATGCGGTGCGGCCTCGCCCCTTTCCAGATGGACTAAGGAATAGGGCAGTTTCTCTGCGCGGAGATGCTCTTCAATCGTCCCCGGGCCCTCGCCGTCGATGTTCTTTACGATAAGTACGTTCATACGATTATGTTATAAAGCCCATAGAATCACAAATAGGCAGAAAAGCACCTGCTGATGGATCAAGGGCGTACGACGCTTAACGTTGCGTCTCCCTGCCCCAGTGACATGACAACGTATTTACTTGGCATCTTTCCTCGTGAAGAACACAAATGCCATTTTCGGCCGCCGGGACGACTCGGTGGTGACAAAATGAACGCTCTCGAACAAATACCCATGCGCGGTCCAGTCGTTCAGGATCTTTTCGATCTCTTCATCGGTCACCGTGCTCGTCTCTACGACCTTGTATTCCATGCTGGTATTATAATTGAGTTTAATTTTTTTTTCAATCCGCAAAACGCCATCGGTCGTCCAACTTGCTGTTGCTATTTGATTCCATTCTTACTATAATCTCCGCATGGCAGTGAATGCCCGAGGCACTTTCACCGGACTCGACCTGATTGAAAAGCACTGGCCCAAAGACCTGCGAGGCGCCCGCGCAGGACTCGTAGTGCACCCAGCATCGGTCAACCGCAGGCTTGTGCATGCTGTCTCACTTTGCATCAAATCGAAAAAGTTCGGGCTTACTGCGCTATTCGGTCCGCAGCATGGGATCATGGGCCAGACTCAGGACAACATGATCGAGTGGGAAGGGTTCCGCGATTCCGCGACAGGTCTGCCCGTTTACAGCCTCTACGGCAAGACACGCAATCCCCACCCCGGCATGCTCGAGAAGGTCGACGTACTCATCATTGACCTGCAGGATGTCGGCAGCCGTTACTACACATTCATTTGGACGCTGGGACTCTGCATGCCGACCTGCCAGGAGGCAGGGAAATCCGTTGTGGTACTCGATCGTCCGAACCCCATCGGTGGCCACATGACCGAGGGGCCCGTGCTCCATCCTGAGTATGCCTCATTCGTAGGCCTCAGGCCGCTGCCCGTGCGTCATGGAATGACAATTGGCGAAATCGGCGGGTACCTGAGGGATACTTTTAATCCCGGGCTTGACTATCGCGTCATCCACATGCAAGGATGGAAGCGTCGGATGTGGTTCGATGAAGCAGGGCTGCCATGGGTCCTTCCGTCACCTAACATGCCAACCCTGGACACAGCCCTGGTCTATCCCGGTACGTGCCTGCTCGAAGGCACAAATATTTCAGAAGGTCGGGGGACGACAAGGCCCTTTGAAATTTTCGGCGCGCCCTTTGTTGATGCCGAAACGATTGTGAAAGTGCTGAAGGGATATAAGCTGCCGGGTGTCGTGTTCCGGCCGCTGTCGTTCCAGCCCACATTCCAGAAACACTCGAATACGCTCTGCGGCGGTGCGCAGATCCATGTTACGGACAGAGAGAGATTCAAGCCTTTCAAGACGGGCGTCGCAATTTTGAAGGCCATCCACAACACCTATCCACGCGACTTCGCATGGAAACAACCTCCCTACGAATACGAGGAGGTCAAACTTCCAATCGATATCCTTGTTGGCTCGGACCGGCTGCGGAAGGACATCGAGTCCTGGGTCGAGCTCGATTCCATGGAGAAATGGTGGCAGGAAGAGACGAAGGCGTTTGAGAACACAAGGAGAAGATTTTTGCTCTACAAGTAGCGCGAGCGGACTGCTAATAACAATCGCCTATGGTAAAGTACAATATAGCCATATTCCTCCCCTCCGCCGGTCTCGGCGAGCGGCTCAGGCCGATCACGAACCACCTCCCCAAGCCCTTGCTCCCGATCCTGGGAAAACCTATTATCGAGGGGATCCTCGAGAAGCTCACTGCCGTCTGTACGGGCAGAATCGGCGTCAACTTGCACTACAAACCTGAAATGATCCGTGACTGGATTGAGAGGTCTCCGTATGCGGATCGGGTCACCTACTTTCCCGAAGACCCCATCCTCGGCACCGGCGGCGCCCTCAAGAATGCGGAGGAATTTCTTGCGAACGGCCACTTCGTCGTGCACAACTCGGATATTCTTTTGGACATCGATTTCGCACGACTTGTCGAAACCCATCTCTCCTCGGGAAACATCGCCTCTCTTGTCACGCACAAACATCCAAAACTCAGCAACGTCGTTGTCGACGAGAGCGGGTATGTCCTGGATGTGGAGAACCCCGGCGATTCCAGACCGAACCCGGACAGGATTGCGAGAAAGGTCGCCTATACCGGCATTGCCCTTTACTCACCGGAAATCCTGAAATTCCTGCCGCCGGGCGTATCGCATGCGACCGTCGCCTGGATGGGTGCGGCGAAAGCCGGACAAAAAGTCCAAGCGCTCGATTTCACCGGCAGTTACTGGCTTGACATCGGCAATCCGGCAACCTATGCATCAGGAATCCTCGATTCGCTGGGGAAAAACGGTGAAACAGTCTTTTTGTCTCCGACGGCGAAATGCGGCAGCATCGAAATAAACGGCTATGTGGTAGTGGAGGGGAAAGCGAACATCCATGACGGCACAAGGCTCAGGAACTGCATCGTCATGCCCGGCGCCCAGGTATCAGGCGAGCACGAGAATAGGATCCTCGGTCCGGATTATACCATCGACCTCGATGAAGCCGAGATGCAGCCCGGTTTCCACGCAATAGAACAGAAACGGGTTACTCTGTCCGATCCATTGTTTGCGTGCCACTTCGACATGAACGGGCAGCCTGTTACCCCTGATAAGAACGATCAGGCCGAGGCAATACTGATTGGCCTCGGCGGTTCGGATCGGCGTTACTTCCGCGTGCGGAATGACGGCAGGACCGCCGTGCTCCTGGAATGCAAACCTGACGACCAGGACTACGAACGCCATCTCGTCTATACCCGATTTTTCGCGGCCCATTCCGTGCCGGTTCCCGGACTCATCGCAACAGACATCGCACGCAAGAAGGCCCTGTTCCATGATCTGGGGGATACAAGCCTCTACTCATACCTGAAGATCCCGCACAGCGGCGCGCACGTTTACGATGTCTACTGCAGCGTGCTCGACATCCTGGTCAAATTCCATACCCGGGTAACCGAACATGTTCATGAATGTCCCCTCCTCCAAGCGCGGATATTCGATTACGATTATCTCCTGTGGGAGACAGGATACTTCCTCGAGAGATTCGTCGTCGGCTTGAAGAAGCTCCCGCTGGACCACAAGCAGGCCTTGGAGGAAGAATTCCATCGGCTCGCGATGACGGTGGACGCCTATCCCAAAAGTGTAATCCACCGTGATTTTCAATGCCAGAATATCATGATCACCAAGGGAGGCATCCCGCACGTCATAGACTACCAGGGAGCGCGCATGGCCCCCGTCGCATACGATATCGCCTCAGTCCTTTGGGACCCTTACCATCGGCTCGACAACGGCGTTCGTGAGAGGTTAATAGAATACTACATCAGCGAAATGAAAAGGCATTTAGCCGGGTTCAACGAATCGCTGTTTAAAGAGGGTCTCGTCCCCTGCCGTCTCCAGCGCCACATGCAGGCTCTTGGAGCTTACGGATTTCTGTCCGTCGTCAAAGGGAAGAAATATTTTCTGAAACACATCCCCGAAGCGCTTAGACTACTGAAGGAAGATGCTGCCGCTGTGAAAAAGGAATTCCCGGAACTGCACAAGCTGATGAACAGGTTAGAATGATTTACAGCCCAGGAGCGTTTGCCCGCAGCAAACTGAACGAAGGAGAAGATTTCGCATGGGGATTGCGGGCTCATTTTTGATCGGATCAAGAAATCCTCAGACGTTTTGAGAGCACGAGAGAAAATAACGGGCAAGATAAGAAGAGTTGGATCTGATCATGAACAAATTCGAAGATGTGAATTAACTCGTGGGGGTTTATATGGATCGGCGATCGGGCCAGGATCGGAGAAAGTCAATCAGTCCCAGTTACAAAGGTCGAGAGCGGAGAAGCGGGAAAGAGAGAAGGTCTGAGAGTGACCGCAGAAAATCCAATTTCTATGGCGTTTGAAAACGCTATCGGGGTCTGACCGTTCTTATGCGAATCGCAAAAAAAAGCAACGAATTCGAATGCACGTGGTAGCAAAGCAACTAAAGAAGCCGCTGTCGATCATGCTGGCAACGCCTGAAACACTCACAGAGGACATTTTTTAAAACTTAATCCCCCTCGAACTCCGTCAACGCAAAGACCTTATACCCCTTTTCGAGCAATTTCTTTTTCCCTCCCACATCGGGCAAGTCCACGATGAAGGCAATCTCGACCACTTTTGCGCCCAGCTTTTCGACGAGAGCCGCAGCGGCCAAGGCCGTACCACCGGTAGCCAGAAGATCATCAACGAGGATCACACGTTCGCCCTTCTTCAGCGCATCCTTATGGATCTCGATACTGTCCGTGCCGTACTCGAGAGCGTATTCCTGGGATTCGACATCAGCCGGAAGCTTTCCCTTCTTCCGAATGGGAATGAAACCTTTCCCGAGCGTGTAAGCCAATGCTGATCCGATAATAAAGCCGCGCGATTCGATCCCCACGATCGTGTCGAAATCAAAGTCTCCATGAATATACCGCTGGGTCAGGCTGTCGATGACCAGCCGAAACCCGACAGGGTCCTTGATGAGCGTTGTAATGTCGCGGAACATGATCCCCTTCTTTGGATAATCCGGTATGGTCCTTATTCTTGATTTGATCGTCATCGATCCTCCTTCTTTGTCCCCGCACACGCGCGCAGACCATGGAGAATTTGAGTTTCGGATCGTAAATGATTTCCTGCCGTTCTTTGCATCTGTGCGTGATATGGTCAGCAGGATTCATCCTCGACGCCAACAGCCTCGTTATATTGCTCCACGCCGATCCGGTACAGATCCTCGCCGTACACATCGTTTACCACCACGGCTGGAAAGTCCTCAACCTCGAGTTTCATGATGGCCTCGGTCCCGAGATCGGGATAGGCGATGACATCGGCCTTCCTGATCGTTTTTGAAATAAGCGCGCCCGCCCCGCCGATTGCCGCGAAATACACAGCCTTGTGCTTTTTGATTGCATCCTTCACCTCTTGACCGCGCGGCCCTTTACCGATCATGCCCTTAAGCCCGAGTTCGATGAGATAGGGAGTGTACTTATCTAAACGATAGCTCGTGGTCGGTCCCGCTGACCCGATGGGCTTACCCGGAGGGGCGGGGGTGGGCCCGGTATAGTAGAGTATCTGCCCTTTGACATCGAACGGCAGGGGCTCACCCTTTTTATGGCCTTCCACCATGTATTTGTGCGCCATATCCCTCGCAGTGTAAATCACGCCGCTAATAACCACGCGGTCACCGGCCTTGAGCTTTTCGATAATGTCATCCGTCAGCGGAGGTTGTATCTTAACGGGGTCATCCACGCTTTACCTCCAGTGGCACAGCGCACAGAACGGGGCATGAGGTGTGCACCCAGCCTCCTTGCGTCTTACACCAAAGACTCCCTGCTCAAAGCCCCCGCTCTACAAAACTATCGTCTTATGCCTCGCAGCGTGGCAGTTGATGTTCACCGCTACGGGAAGACTTGCAATGTGGCACGGGAAGCTCTCAACGTGCACGGCCATGGCCGTCACTTTGCCTCCGAGCCCTTCGGGGCCGATGCCTGTCTTGTTCACGGCCTTGAGCAGCGTCTCTTCGAAAGATGCGAGTTCCAGCCTTGGGTTCGGACTGCCGACGGGCCGAAGGAGCGCCTTCTTCGCGATGACCGCGGCCTTCTCGAAATCGCCGCCGATGCCTACGCCGATCACGACCGGCGGACACGGATTCGCCCCCGCCTTTCGCACGCACTCGAGCACGAAGTTCTTGATGCCCTCGACGCCCTCGGTCGGCCGGAGCATCCGTATCACGCTCATATTCTCGCTTCCCGCACCTTTTGGCATGAACGATATCTTGAGTTTGTCGCCGGGCACGAGTTCGGTATAGATGATGGCCGGTGTATTGTCGCCGGTGTTCTTCCTCGTGATTGGGTCCACTACGGACTTCCTGAGGTAGCCTTCTCGATACCCCTTGCGAACCCCTTCGTTGATGGCATCGACGATAAAGCCGTTCTTGATCCGGAGGTCCTGGCCGATCTCCACAAAAAAGATGGCAATGCCCGTGTCCTGGCAGAGCGGGATGCGGTCTTCTCTCGCGATACGGGCATTCTCCTTCAGAAGCTCGATGATCTCTTTCGCCCCCGGAGCGGTCTCGGTTTCTATTGCGCGATCGAATGCCATGAGCACATCGTCGCTCAGGTTGTAAGCGGCATCGATGCAGATCTGGGCAATACTGTCTCTGATTTCTTCTATATGAATTTCGCGCATCCCGCCCTCACCGCATCAACAGACTTCATGAATGCCGCGTTCTCGTCAGCGTTCAGCGTGATCTCAATCACCTGCTCCACCCCCTTTGCGCCGACTTTCACCGGTACGCCTGCAAACATGCCTTTCACCCCGTATTCCCCCTCGAGGTAGGTGGAACAGGGGAGGATCTTCTTCTTGTCCAGAAGCACGCACTCGACCATCTCGAGCGTAGCTGCCGAGGGCGCATAATAGGCGCTCCCCGTCTTGAGCAGCGCCACGATCTCAGCGCCACCGTTCCGCGTACGCTGCACAAGCCGGTTGATCTGGTCCTCGTGCATGAGCTCCGTGATCGGGATCCCTGCTACCGTCGAATAGCGCGGAAGCGGGACCATGGTATCGCCATGTCCACCAAGCACGAAGGCATGCGTATTTTCCACGGACACGCCGAGCTCAAGGGCGATGAAAGTCCGGAACCGGGCGGAGTCCAGCACTCCACCCATGCCGATGACTCGCTCCCTGGGGAAGCCGCTCGCCCTCATGGCCACAAAGGCCATGACGTCCATAGGATTCGTCACCACGATCATGATGGCATTCGAGGAACGGAGTGAAGTCTCCTGGGCGACCTTTCTCACGATGTCTCCGTTCGCCGCGAGCAGGTCGTCACGGCTCATACCCGGCTTCCTCGCCAGCCCTGCCGTAATCACTATTATATCAGAATCGCCCGTCTCATCATACCCGTTCGAGCCGGTGACTTTCGAGTCGTACCCGAGCACCGGACCCGCCTCCAGAAGATCAAGCCCCTTCCCTTGCGGCACGCCTTCCACGACGTCCATGAGCACCACATCAGCGAGCCCTGTCTCCGCGATCCTCTGCGCAAGGGTCGATCCCACGTGTCCCGCCCCAGCAATCGTCACTTTTTTCCGCACGCGAACACCTCCGAAAAGCGGGCAGAGGACAAAGAGCAGAGTGTAAAAATGTACGCCATGCTCCATGCGCCCGGCACGTCACAGTTTCGTAATTTTTATCTTGCTTATCTTCCTGCCGTCGAGCTCGAGGACCTCGAACTTAAGATTCTTATATTTGAGCTGCTCTCCCACTTTGGGCATCCTGCCGAAAAGTCCGAACACGATCCCGCCGAGAGTGTTGAAGTCCTTGGACTGCAGGTTGGTTTCGAGCAGTTCGTTCACCTCGTCTATCGCTGACTGACCCGACACTACGAAGTTTTTTTCGTCGACGATCTGCACTTCCTTCTCTGCGGTCTCGAGCTCATCGTGGATACTGCCTACTATTTCCTCGATCAGGTCTTCAAGAGTGACAAGTCCCGCCGTACCGCCGAATTCGTCGATGACGATGGCAAGTTGAAACCTCTCCTGCTGCATTTCGGAAAGGAGTTCGCTCACGCGTTTGTTCTCGGGGATGAAGTACGCCGGCCTGATGAACCGTTGGATATCGTCCTCGCGCTTTACCTCGCCGGCCGACATGGCAACAAGAATGTCTTTGATGTAGAGGATGCCGATGACCGTATCGATGGTGTTTTCGATCACCGGGTAGCGCGAGTAACCGAATTCGGACACAAGGCTCAACACTTCCTTGAGCGTGGCATACGACGGCACACTGACGATCTCTGTACGCGGCCGCATGGCTTCCGAAGCCAAAGTATCGCCGAACTCGAATACCTTATGGAGCAGTTCCTTTTCCTCCTCCTTGAGCGAACCGCCCTCTTCCCCGAGGTTGATCATAGCCTTGATGTCCTCTTCCGTGACCACCGCGGTGCAGGACATGCCCTGCGGCCCGGGCCCGGCAAAGGAGTCGGCGACCATCGCCAGCAGGCGCGCCACCGGCGAGACAATCCTCATGACGAAGAGCATAGGATAAGCAACGATGAGCGCAAGACGATCGGGATTCCGAGCAGCCAGTCCCTTCGGCGCGAGCTTGGACACCAGGACGACAATCATACTGGTGGCGATCGCAGAAGCCGACACGGCCAAAGTAGTCCCGGCGAAAAGATGCATGGCGATAACCGTACCCAGGGCTGCGGCAAGGACAATGAAGAAATTCTCCGCAAGCAAGAGTGTGCTGTGCAGGCGATTTCTTTCCTCAAGAAGTCGGACGACAGCGGTCGCGCGCGCATTTCCTGTTTCAGACAGCTGTCTGATGTGCGCTTTGTTCGCAAACACAATGGCTGTCTCCGAAGCCGCAAAAAAGGCAGCGAGAAGAACGCTGGCACCAGCCAGTGCGGCAAGCAGCCAGTGATAGGCTAAAAATTCAAAGAAAGCACCCATGGAATTGACCATCCTGCATGGCCCAGGAGAAGGTGTCGTCTTCGGTTTCTCGTCTCAATGCTTCCCCCAGATGCCTGAAGTATTATTTTTCCCCTCGATCTGAACACCCCATCGAAGGTAGTTTCGCCGTTCTTAGTTTTCCGGGCCGCTGTTTTGTTCAGCATGCTCCATACGCCCGGCCTGCTTCTTGATAGGCTCGGCACCGCTCGGTGCGGCCTGTGGCCGTCATCCGCCGCTGAGCATTCGTCCGACAGCGACTACAAGTATCATTATACACGCAAATTAACATTAATCGCACTCTGAGAAATACTTGTTAAATATAAAAGGCCCCCTCAGAGGGGGGCCGTGCTTGCCGCAATACCTGTAACGCGAACATGACACTTACTTTTTAGCAGGCTTTTCCGGAGCCGGAGCTGGCATAGGCGCCGGAGCTGGAGCCGGCGCAGGCGCCGGGGCTGGAGGGACAACAACAGGCTGCTGCTCAGCCGGTTTTGGTGCCTCAGCCTTTTTCTCGCATCCAACGAGAGCAAACGTAAAAACGAATACCAAGGCCAATATGAAAGCAATGTATTTTTTCATCGACCGTCACCTCCTTTCGCGTAGGGGATAACAGAGAATAACCATACGGATGGAATCGTATATTTATTAAAGAAGGAATACTTGCACCACTTTTAAAGAATCCTCGTTGCAATGGATCGAGTAACGGTAAGTTCCTTTACCTTCTGGCCGAGCTGTTCTTCCATGACCTGCTGCTGCTCTTCACTGAGACGGAGACGGAAGACCCTGAGTTTATTCAATGACCGCTTCGTGAGATAGATTTCGCGAAGCTCAAAACCGATCTGCTTCTTGATATCTGCAGTCTGCTGCGGAGTGAGCGTTAGTTTAACGTTCTCATCCATTGAACGGACCCTCCATAAATTTTTATTATAGGCCCTTTCTTATGGAAATTCAAGATATTTCTACAAAGAGAAATCAGAGAAATCATTGTTCCGTTCTGATTACTATGACTTTTTCCACCCAGGGGAATTCTCCGGTTAATTTCTCCTCCAGGCCCTGAACCAGGGCTATCCGAGTTACATGTCAGCGCCAGCAGAATCCGGTAGGTGCAATCTTGACGGTTCCTCCGTCAACTCCCGCGAACTGGATATCGCCGCCCCGGCCTTGGTATTGCCGCGACAGGATACCAACCATCGCTTTAATCTGTTCGATATCGTTTTCTTTACTCAAACGATCCTCCTCGAGATTGTACGACGTTGAGAGTGAAACGCTCAGATTGAATTGTCTTCACTCTTCCATTACCAGTTTCTTCGCCATTCTCTCGACCGCCTCTTCAATCTTCACCTTTTCCACCAGTCCGGTCTTCCGCTCTTTCAATTCAACAAACCCTTCTTTAAGGTTCTTCTCACCGATAATTATGCGGTGCGGGATGCCGATGAGATCGGCGTCTTTGAACTTTACTCCTGCCCGTTCATCACGATCGTCCATCAGGACCTCGAACCCTTTTTCCTCCAGTGACGTGTACATATCCTCGGCAATGTCCATGGACTTAACGTCCTTGATGTTTACTGGCACGATCAGAATCTGATATGGAGCGATCGACCGGGGCCAGATGATTCCATTCTCGTCGTTCCCTTGTTCGATGGCCGCGGCCGCTATCCTGGCGGGCCCGATTCCGTAACTTCCCATGATAATCGGCTTTTCCAGGCCGTTCTCGTCGAGATAGTTCGCCCTGAGCGGAACCGAATACTTGGTCCCCAGTTTGAAGATGTTCCCGATCTCGATCACCCGTTCGATGCGGATCGGCTTTCCGCACTGAACGCAGGAGTCGCCAGCAGCGGCAGTGTGAATGTCAGTGAACTCCGCCTCAAAGTCCCTTCCCGGCTGCACGCCCTTGACGTGGTATCCCTCTTTGTTTGAGCCGGCGACGTACAGTCCTTGTGTAAGCGATGAATCAGCGATCTTTCTGATCTTGTGAACCATAGGGCCGATAAAACCAGCCGGTACGCCAAGGATATCCTTCACTTCTTCCTTTTGCGCAGGCCGGTGCGACCCGATGATCTTCGCAAGCTTCTTTTCGTGCAGGGTCTGGTCCCCGCGCACCAGAGCGAGAACCGGCCCCTTTTCGCCCATCATGAGGATGGATTTTATGAGGAGGTCAGGCGTCAGTTTCAGGAAGCGGGAGACCTCTTCGATCGTCCGCTTTTCCGGTGTGGCGACTTCCTCATACTTCCAAATGGGGAATTTCGGTGTCTTCGGCACGGACACTGCAAGCTCCACGTTCGCCGCATATCCGCAGGCGTCGCAGAGCGCAACCTCGTCCTCGCCAGCCGGCGAAGGCGCCATATACTCGTGCGCCATTGAGCCTCCCATCATGCCCGTGTCGCTCTGGACCACATAGAACTTGATGCCGCACCGGCTGTAGATCTTGTTATACGCCTCGAGGTGGAGCTGATAGGACCTGTCGAGCCCTCCTTCGTCGCGGTCAAAGCTGTAGGAATCCTCCATGATGAATTCGCGAGTCCGCAGCACACCACTCTTGGGCCGCGCCTCATCCCTGAGCTTTGTCTGGATCTGGTACCAAATCTGCGGCAGGTCTCTGTATGAGCGGATATCGTGGGCAGCAAGCCACGTCATAGTCTCCTCATGCGTCATGGCCAGACACATATCGCGGCCGCTGCGGTCTTTCATGCGGAACATCTCGTCTCCAATGGCGTCCCAACGCCCGGTCTGCTGCCAGACCTCTGCCGGGTTCAGGACGGGCATGGCCACTTCCTGGCCGCCAATGGCGTTCATCTCTTCCCGGATTATCTGATTGATCTTCGCCATCACGCGTTGACCGAGCGGCAGATAAATGTAGAGGCCCGCTGCGAGCTGACGAACATAGCCGGCGCGCACCATGAGCTTGTGCGAAACTGCCTCGGCATCAGCGGGCGCTTCCTTCAGCGTCGGGATGAAAAGATGGGAATAACGCATTAAAAACCTCCGATGAATTCAGAACGCAGGGACGGACAGTCTCTCAGGTCTGATTTTCCCTGCATGGCACTATTTCCCGTCTTCGGATGACTGCTTCCTTACCATTTCTTCCACTTCGTTCACCAGCGCATCAGCGAGTTCGGCTTCGGTCAGTTTCTTGACGATACCACCGTGCTTGAACAGCAGGCCGACGCCTCTGCCGCCGGCGATGCCGGCATCGGCCTCACGCGCCTCTCCAGGGCCGTTCACCACGCAGCCCATGACCGCGACCGTGAGCGGCTCCTTGATGTGAGCCAGTCTCTTCTCAACTTCCTGGGCCAGACCGATGATGTCGATCTCTGTCCTGCCGCAGGTGGGACAGGAGATGATGGTCACGCCGCGCTGGCGGATCCTGAGCGCCTTCAGGATTTCATAGGCGACCCGTACTTCCTCAACGGGGTCGGCGGTGAGCGAGACGCGCATGGTATCTCCGATGCCCTCGGCGAGCAGGAGGCCTAGGCCTACGCTCGACTTGATCGTACCGGAAAATATGGTTCCCGCTTCAGAGATGCCGATGTGGAGCGGATAGTCGGATTTTTCCGAGAACAGCCGATAAGATGCGACCGTCGTGAGAACATCCGAGGCTTTGAGCGAAACTTTGAGGTCTGTGAAATTCAAATCTTCCAGAATGTGGATGTGCCCGAAGGCGCTCTCGACGAGCGCCTCGGCCGTAGGATGCTGGTACTTTTCGAGCAGAGGCTTTTCGAGAGAGCCCGCGTTGACGCCGATGCGAATCGGAATGCTACGATCTTTGCATGCACGGACGACCTCGGCAACTTTTCTCTTTCCCCCGATGTTACCGGGATTGATCCGAAGGCCATCCACACCCTGTTTCACTGCCTCGAGCGCGAGACGGTAATCGAAATGGATATCTGCAATGAGAGGAACCCGCGTCTCCCTTCTGATTTCACCCAGCATTTTCGCCGCGTCCATATCAGGCACAGCGAGCCTCACCACCTCGCACCCCGCCTGTTCAAGATGGCCGATCTGGTCGAGCGTCTTCACGACATCGCGGGTGTCTGTATTGCACATGGACTGGATTACGATGGGCGCTCCACCGCCGATTTTCACTGTGCCGATGGTAATCTGCCTGGTTGTTTTACGGATAATACTCATATGATTTGAATTGCCGGCATTGCGAGCACACGGAAGGAGCGCGACAACGTCGCACTGAAAAAAGGTTGCTTCGCCGCTTAAGCTTTTCGCAATGAACTAACCGGTACGTTTTGGTCGCATTACTTACTAAAAAACATCCTCATGATATCGTTATAGGAAACCACGGCAATAAGTGTGATCAACACCGCAGCCCCGATACTTTGGGCTATTTCCATGGTCCTGCGGCTAAGGGGCTTCCTCCGCACCGCCTCGATCACAAGGAACAGGATCAGTCCGCCGTCCAGTACCGGTATCGGCAGCAGGTTCAGGATGCCAAGCGAGATGCTGATCATGGCGAGCAGCGACAGGAAGGTCGATAGGCCGGCGGCAGCAGCTTGCCCCGACATCTGGGCTATCATCACCGGCCCGCCGAGCGTTTTGATCGAAAGGTTGAATGTCAACAGCTTTCTCAGGGTGATGACTGTCAAATCGATGGCCTCGATGGTTTTGTCGAAACCCATTCGAATGGACTTGAAGAACCCGTATTTCTTGAACACCAGGTTGATAACAGGCTCAACGCCGATCACGAACCTTCCTCCGTCCTCGACCGGAGTCACGGACTTCTCCATGCGCACGCCACCGCGCTCAATGGTAAGCGTGAGCGTCTTCCCCCCGCTCTCTTTCACCAAGCTGGAGAACTGGTTCCAGTGGTAGATGGTTTTGCCGTCCACAGCGATGATCTTATCGTGTATTTTAAAACCAGCCTGCTCCGCCGGAAGTCCTGGACGCAGCCTGCCGATCTCAGCCGGCATGTCCGGGACCAGACCGGAGGTGCCGATCTTGAGCTCTGCGGCCGTGGCAGGCCTGAGCGTGAGCGTCTTCTTCTCGCCTTGACGATCGACCGTGACTGTCACATCCGTATCGGGATTCACGGCGATAAGGGACAATGCTTTCACCCAGTCGTTGATGTGTCTTCCGTTGATCTCCTCGATCACGTCACCCGCCATGAATCCCGCTTGCTCCGCCGGAGATCCCTTCTCGACATATCCCACCGTGGCGGGGCCCTCGGAATAGGTTCCGATCATGAAAACGAAGGGCATCACGACAAAGGCAAGCACGATGTTCGTGAGCGGCCCCGTTGCCGCGATCTTCGCACGCTGCCACACGGTCTTGGACTGGAACTCATCAGGCGATCCCGTGGGCTCTTCGTCCGGATTCTCCCCTGCCATCTTCACGTAGCCCCCGAGCGGAAGCGCGGAGATGACATATTCCGTATCTCCCTTCTTGTACCCGATGAGCTTGGGCCCCATGCCGAGAGAAAACTTCTCGATGCGTACGCCAGCCCGCTTTGCCATAATAAAGTGACCGAACTCGTGCACGAACACGAGGATTCCGATCACGATGAGAAAATAAATCAGCGTCATTACTCCTCCGGATGACCCATTGAGAATGCCGATCTGGTCGGGTCGATCCCTCCATTGCACTGCGAAACGAGAAAATCAATAGTATGGTACGAGATAGCGATTTGGCCTACGCCCGCACCGGCTTTAGCCCTTAATTGTGCTTTTCCCGTTTTTATCCTTTGCCTTCTCGAATGCCACCACACGCCTTTTCCCTTGCCCCATCCCCCCGGAACCTATCACCTTCTCAGCTTCCTGCCGCGCCCAGAGATCTGCCTTGAGGGCGTCCTCAACGGTCTTGATCGGGTACGGAGTATGAGCATCCATGGTCGTTTTAATAACGCGAGCGACGTCGGCGTACGAGATCTTCTCGTCAAGAAAGAACTTGACCGCCACCTCGTTCGAGGCCGAGAGCACGGCGGGCATACTGCCTCCCGCTTCGAGGGACTTGTACGCGTAGGCCAAACAAGGAAACCTGTCAGTGTCCGGTTCCTCGAAGGTAAGCGTGCCTACGGAGGCGAGATCGAGCGCCGGCGACACGCCTTCGAGCCGTTCTGGGTATGAAAGTGCATACGCGATCGGGCCCTTCATGTCCGGCATGCCGAGCTGCGCAACAATCGCGCCGTCTTGATATTCGACCATGGAATGGATGATACTCTGCGGATGAACAAGCACCCTGATCCTTGCAGGCGTCATATCGAAGAGCCACCGCGCCTCAATCACTTCAAGTCCCTTGTTCATGAGCGTGGCGGAATCGATCGTGATCTTCCTGCCCATGTTCCAATTCGGGTGCTTGAGCGCTTGCGCCAGCGTCACTCTTGCCAGATCCCTTTTCGAATGGCTCCTGAAGGGGCCGCCGGAGGCGGTCAGGATCACCCTTCTGATATCTCTATCCGCCCCCGCGTGCAGGCACTGAAAAATGGCGCTGTGCTCGCTGTCAACGGGGAGAATCTTGACGCCCCGCCTGCGACACTCCGCCATCACGAGTTCACCCGCAGTGACAAGCACCTCCTTATTGGCGAGTGCGATGTCCTTGCCGGCACTAATCGCCGCCATAGTAGGCACGAGTCCGGCCGTCCCCACGATGGCCGAGACGGTGATCCGTGCTTCTTCCGCGGCCGCTACCTGGATCATCCCCTCGACACCCGAGAGGATCCTAACGTCGAGGCCTGCGCACCGCCGCTTGAGCTTTTCGGCTGAAGAGGGGCTTACGACGGAGACCATCTGGGGTTCGAACTGCAGTACCTGTTTCTCCAGGAGATCAATGTTGTTTCCGGCCGCAAGCGCAACTACCCGAAACCGGTCGGGAAATTTCTCGACCACCGAAAGCGTGGATTGCCCGATCGATCCCGTGGACCCCAATATCGCTATATTCTTCAACCCAGCTTAGCTCCACATACCCCGCAACCAGGGTGACAGGGTATCACTGCCCTGTGCAGATCTCGAACGTTCAAGACATCCGTGCTATTCGTTCGTGCTCTTATCTTATCCTGAGATAATAATACAGCACCGGCGCCGCAAACATCATGCTGTCCATACGGTCGAGTATGCCTCCGTGTCCGGGGATGATGCCTCCTGAATCCTTGACGCCTGCTGCGCGCTTGAACAGGGATTCCGTAAGGTCTCCAAGCGTGCCGACCACCGCAAGGAGAAGTCCCAGCATAATCGTTTCAACGGCCCCCGGACCCCCGGGAGGCATGAACCAGAGGCGGCACAGGAGCGCCATGCCTGCTGATGCCGCGAGCGCTCCGACAAGGCCCTCTATGCTCTTCTTTGGGCTGATCTTCTCGTACAGTCGGTGCCTGCCGAAAGGGATGCCGATGGCATACGCGCCGATATCGGATGCCCAGATGACAAAGTAGAGAAACAGGATCCAGCGCCGACCCTCGGCTCCCGTTATGATCCACACCTGGAACGCAAACAGCAAGGATACGTAGAACACCCCCAGAAAGGTCGACGCGATGTCCTCGATTGCGCCATCCGCCGATCTGCGCGAAAAAAGCCGGATCAGCATGATGAGGAGCATGCACCCGGTAACGAAGAGAACCTTTCCTTCGCCTGTGAGAACGGGGCGATAGAATTCGAGCACGATCAGCGCGCCCAGCACGCTCCCGAGAACGGCGTTGGGATTGATGCCGCGGGCCCGTGCCATTCTGTAGAACTCAAATTGGCCCACGGCGACGGCGATCACCACCAGCGCCGTGAAATACACCAAAGAAAGCCTCCAGGTCACCAGGTAGAATATGGGGAGGAACAGGAGACTTGAGATCACTCTCTTATAGAGCATTATTGTTTCTCCGTATAGTCTTCGTCACCTACCGCGGAAATCACAAAAAGAACTTCTCTTTTGTCATTATTTCCGTACGAGCTGTTCTTGAGTGAGTCCGAACCTTCGCTGGCGCCCCTGGTAGTCAAGGATCGCAGTCAAGAGGTCCTTTTCATCGAAGTCGGGCCACAGGGTATCGGTAAAATAGAGCTCGGCGTACGCCGCCTGCCACAAGAGGAAGTTGCTGATTCGTTTCTCGCCGCTCGTGCGAATGATGAGATCCGGATCCGGTAAGCCGGCGGTGTCGAGATGAGAGGAAAAAACCTCTTCGGTAAGACCGTCCGCCGAGACGTTCTCGGAACGAATCCGCTTGACCGCTTCAAGGATCTCCCCCCTGCCGCCGTAAGACAGGGCAAGGTTAAGTACCATGCCCGCGTTGCCGGCAGTCTCGGAAACGGCCTTCTCGATCCATTCCTGCGCCGATGCTGGAAGGCGCTCGGTCCTGCCGATCGCACGGAATCTAATGTCGTTCGCTTTCATAGTCGCTATTTCGGCCTTGAGAAAGGTCCCGAGCATGTTCATGAGAAAACCGACCTCTTGCTTGGGCCTACGCCAGTTTTCGTCAGAGAATGCGTAGAGGGTCAGGACCGATATCCCCAGTCGCCTGCACTGTTCCGTCACCCGGCGAACGGTATCCACACCCTTCTTGTGCCCAGCGACCCTCGGCAATCCCCTGCGTAGCGCCCATCTGCCGTTGCCGTCCATGATGATTGCTACGTGCTTCGGCAGGCTGTTCATGTCGACTCTTGCGCTCAGTTCTTCAAGCGCCGGAACTTTACTCTTCATGCCCTTTTGATTCTCCATTCCGCAGCGGCACGGCCTTAGGCCGCTACCGCACTGTTGTCACTTCATCGAAAAGGTCATCACCTGCTCGCGGTCTTTGGTGAAGAGCCCCCCTTTTGTCTTTACGAGGGCAACTATCTGCGCTTCAGTCGCCTTCTTGATCAGTTGAATATCGAGTACAGGGCCTGGCAGGTCCTTGACGCCCCACACCTGATCGAGCCTCGCGCCGGTCCACCTCAGTCCATAAAGATCAGCACTCGAATAATCGCCGAAATATGAGCCTAGCATGCCCGCGGTGTTCTTCGACACGAGGATCTCGTCCCTGCCGTCACCGTTGATGTCTAGGGCTAGGATCCTGCCCCTCAGTTGCACTTTCTGACTCTTTTCTAATTCCACCGCGGACTTTGAGAGAACCGCTGATATCCCCGTTACCGGTTTGTACACGAACGTTTTTATCACATCGAACTTCTCCTCGCTCCTCCACAGGGGGTTGCCCTTGGAATAGACAATGAGACGGTCCTCGTCATCAAAGGCCACAAGAAACGGGTCCTGTTCCCCGAATTCGGCAAACGTAAACCCATACAGCCCCAGTCCTTTGGGAAGCGGCAACTCCGGGCCGGCTACATACTGCCCGCCGGACCATATATACTGTTTAGGCGTTCCGGCAAAAAACGTCTTCGGATCGTAATCCTGGCCGATCAGGATCGTGCCACGGCCGGGATACGTTATCACGCGAAGGAAGCCAGGAATAGTCGCAACGCGGCGGAAGGCGCCGTCCTGAAACTTTACGACGTGCGAGAAGACCTTTCCCTTGAACATGGCGGTCACAAACAGTTCAGGCCTGCCATCGCCGTCTATGTCTCCAGCGTCGAGGTTGATATACTGGATATTGTCTGCTGGGTTCGATGTAAACGTTTGCTCATTCCATTCCATGTCAACCTGTTGATATGCGGCGGGAGTATTCTCAGTCCAGACCTCGCGCCACCCCGTGGGCTCAAAGCGGTAGATATGGAGCCGAACAGCGTCGAGGAACGCATATTCGAGCTTGCCGTCTCCTTCAAAATCGCCGGTCACAAAATACCTTGCAATGAATGGCAGTTCTGGCGTAGTGCTCTTTTCTTCCTTGACAGGAACGAAGAACGGTTTGATCTCGACGATCGCCTGCTTGCCTGCCTTGAGGTCGAGCATGGCGACGATTGTGTCGAGCTGGCTGGCATCTTCGGTATAGAAGATCCTGGCAGTCACCATAAGCTTGCCTTCGGAGGAAGGGTAGATCCCAAGCGATATCACGGCATCGAGGCCGAACACGGTTCCCATTTCTTTGACCAATGCGCTGTCGCGCTGCTTTCTGTCCTTGATGAATGCTGCTACCTTCCCGGTCTCGAGAACCGAGAACCTGCCCAATTCGTTGAGCCGCTCCGCGAGCCCCTGGATGACCTCGGGATGATCGGCTCTGAGCGGCAGGAGCGCGATATTGATCCTCCTCGGCGTGATCCTCGCCTTGTCTCCCGGTTGCGGATCCTTGAGCCTTTTCTTGATCGATGCGGTCGAGGAGTCGTCACCGACGCTGGTCACCTCAATAGTACCAACCTCCTCTTCCACACGGCCGATAACCGCGCCGGTCACGGGGTGCAGAATCTCTTTGCCGTCCCTCCAGAGCGTCAGCACCATTCCGGGCATGAGCCCGTCCTTTTTGCCAAGGGAGAGCGTAAGACGGTCATCCTGCACGGCCTTGACTTCGCCTTGGACCTTGGGAAAGTACGACGAGATCTCAACCGCGAGCTCTTCCACGGAAGTGAGTTCCTCAACACCGAGTGGCTTCCCAGCAGCAATCGCGGTCGCACCGAGCGACAGCATGGACAAGAGAAGAATGAATAATCTTATCAAGCTGATGCCAACCTCTTTCCTCTCACTGCCATTTTGAAATTTCCAGATTGCAACCATAGATTCCAATGAACTATTCGATTCTTACCGTTATTGCCGTTTCCCAGGATGCGCCCGGCCCTAGCGATAACCGCCAGATGGGCATTACCAGAGAGCTTTGATACACCCGTTCGAACCCGGATTCAGACTGCGAGACCGTTTCGACGGGTGCACGCCAGAGCACCGCCGGCTGGCTGAAGACGAGAGTGAGTCTCAGCCTCAGCCAGTCATCGACAAGATCAACCCGGTTCACGTTGTTCGTCTCTCCGCTCGATGCAAGGTTCCGCTTGTCCAGGGTATGACCCGGGATGTCATAGTACCGGTCGTCGGAGTTCCCTGCGAGGAGGGAAAAATTGAATTCGGTCCCGAAGGACGTGTTCAACTCATCGTTGCTCAGGTTTGTGATCGAGTACTTGACGACAAATTCCGAGGCACCGGTACGGAGGGACAAGTCCTTCCTGAGCCGCACGCTGAGACCAGCCACATTCCCTTCCCGCTCCATTAGAAGTGTCGCACTTCCGTTCGATTTCTTTGTCTTAATTCTGTAAGCGCCGAGCACGAAATCACCAGCCTCGTAGTACTCGGATTTCATGAAGCTCGGCAGGTCTACACCCGAACCCAGAAAGTGGTCCAGCAGGGAGCCACGGGTGTACCAATCATAGAGAAGATGATACTGCAGGCCCTCCTCTTTCACGGACACTCGTTCGTGAATGGTCTTCGCACCGCCGTGTTGAGAACCGACTGACCTGTCCTTTACCATCTGGAGAATTTTTTCGTGGTAGCCTTCTTTCCGGCGCGTTAGCGTGTTTGTAAGGTTAAAGGAGCCCGGTTTCCAATCCAGTTCTGTCAGCCTTCCACCTTCGGCAGGATCGACGAACAGGTTCAGCAACTCGGAGTTTATCATAACCTCATCGTTTCCATCCCTGTCGAAATCCCCTCTTTCGACCTCGAGCCATGAGACCGGGATATTTTTCCCGTGTTTTCCCTCCCCGTTGCCACTTGCGCCTTGCGACATCTTGTCCGCCAGATATTCTGCCCGGATCAGCTGCTCATAGACCGCGGAGCGCAGGTGCGGCAAATACAGCCCACCAAAGACCCCATGCCAGTACGAGTCGTTGCACTGCGACTGATAGAGGTGGTCGATCATGCGCCCTGTCTCGGCATTCATCCGGGGGCCCCGCGTATCAAGTCCGTTGAGGACATCATGCACTTTGCCACTCACCATCATCATGCGCTTGTGCATGTGGTTGCTCTCGGAGTACTTGGCAAAAAAGTTTCTCCAGAACCCCCCCTTGACGAATGGCCGCAAGCTAGCGAACTCCGGCGAATTCTTCACCGTGGCCAGAGCATCATCATACTCCTTCATAGCGCGAGTCGGGAGTGACCATTCGCCCATTTCCATATAGGAGGCTGTGGGAAGATAAATCCTGCCGCGTGCCGGTTCTTTCGCAATATACTCCGAGAATGTGGTGGGTTCAAGCCACTCTGTGTTCTGTTCGATCAGGGTAAAGAATCGCTCGAGCCAGCCTTCTTCATACACGGTGTGGTATGTCTCGGGCCAGACGCCGAACTTCTCCCCGTCGTCCGCCATGACCGCAAGCCGATTCCGCTCAGTCGAGCGGAGGCCGGACAGGAAGGCTATCGTTTCCTCGGGCGGATGGAACGGGATCAGATACCGGAGCTTCTCGCTTCCCGGAAAGATCCGCACGACACCGTCCTGCTCTTCGGTGAGGTAGTATCCGTCCAGGTCGTCATCGCGAAGACCAGCCATTTTGAAATGGAAATCATCAACCACCACATGGCCAATGCCCGCCGCGGCAATGGACTTCGGCAGATGCGGTTCCCAAACCCGCTCGGCGAGCCACATGCCCTTTGCTTCATGGCCCAGCGTATGGCGGATATAGTCTGATAGCGCGCGGACCTGGCCGATCTTGTCGTCGTCGGGCAGGACCGCAAGGATCGGCTCGTAGAACCCGCCCGAGAGGACCTCGACCCTGCCCTCGGCCGCGAGCTTCTTTAGCATGTCGATGAACTCAGGATGGTGTTTCTCAAAATAATGATAGAGGATGCCGGTGTAGTGCAGTGTTATCTTGATTGACCGGTGCTGCTCCAAGGCCTTGAGAAACGGCAAGTAAGCCTTCTGATACGCCTCTTCCGCAACAAAATCAAAATTCCCTACGGGCTGATGGTTATGGATCGCGAAGATAAACTGTACTTTGGGCATCTGTCTGTTTTGAATCCCGTGATTCCGGATCTTCTTGATGATAATACAGACTGAAATATTAGCCTCATAGGGACGAAAAGTCAATCAAAAACAGGGGCGTAGGGTATTCGATGCCACAAGGGATCCCTATATTCCGTGCAGGAACAGGATGTTAACCATGCGGCAGTAATTGTTTCCTTCTGCGGTACATGCTCAGTACAGCGCAATACGACCTGACCGGCCCCCACAACCGGATGTCTCCGGCGGGGGGCCCCGATCAGCTGCAGCATTTGTGAGATCTTCATAGGAGAGGCGCATATCGATCTTCGCGGCATGGAATGCCGGGCATCCACAGGGGCGAATGAAGAAGCCCGCACCCATGCCTTTATCGTTCGTGGGGTCGCGAATCAATGCAAGGCTGCTACGAGAAAAAGAATGCGAGCGCTCCGCAGCGCCTGCCACTCGTGGCACGTACCGGAAGCGGGGGGGCGGACGTGAAATTATCGTTAAAACCGGGCACTGGCTAAAGGCTCCATGCCCCACGCCCTCTGTTCTGCACGCACATTATTCTTTTCTTTCGACCAGTTTTCCAGCGAGGTAGAAAAACATGACCGTGTACACAGAAAGAACAAGCACTGACACCGTGGGCGGATTGCCGCCCATGGCGAGCGTGCGGAGCAACAGGCTTGCGTGCGTGAGCGGATAGACTAAGATCATGCTCATGAATGGTTCGGGAAGTTTATCAGGCGAAAAGAATGTGCCTGCCAGAAACGACATGGGGACGATGAAGAAGCTGTTAAAGTTCGCCATATCCTCGTGCGAATGTGCAATCATGGCCGCCGCGACGCCCATGGCACCGAAACAGAACGCGGTGAGTGCAAGTACAACGAAAAACCCCGCGGAGAGATGCATATGTACGCCCGAGACGAGACCGACGAGCATCAGCATGAGTGCCGAGAAAACCCCGCGGATCAGACCGATGAACGCCCTGCCCAGGGCAATATCCCAGTGACTGACGGGTGAAACCAGCACCTCTTCTATCGTCTTCGTATACAATTTGCTGATGTTGAGTGACGTTGAAACCGGACCGAAACTGTTGTTCATTGCAGAAAGAGCAAGGATGCCGGGGAGAACGAACTCGAGGTAGGTTCCGCCTCCCACGTTCATCCCTCTGCCGAGCCCCCAGCCGAAGGTTACCAGATAGAGGACCGGCATAACCATGCTCGAGGCCAGGAATCGCCACGGTTTCTTGCTGATGAGCATCATCTCTTTCCAGATTATGGGGTAGAAGTTCATACAATCGTTCACTGATCCACGGAGAGATACGAACGCTCTGATAGTCATTCCCAGAAGTTCCGATGACCGGTCATGGCGAGGTTGCCCGTTTGACCACTGCTCCGCTGCTCGTGCCCTAAATCGTTGCCGTGGAATTACGGCACGGACTTCGTTATCGTCGAGCGGTTTCGCTTTTCACGCCTCAATCCGCTCGCCGGTAAGGCTGATGAACACGTCTTCAAGCGTAACATCCCGTACGATGATGTCCGAGCACATGCTACGGCCAGCATCAATCGCTTCCTCACGGGTCTGGAAGAACTTGCGCGGAAAATCATGCCTCCCGATACACTCGAGCGAGAATGCGCCAACTCCTGCTTTGAGCACAGCGGGTCTGTTGAGCGCTATGATCTTGCCGGCGCGCATGATGGCGACACGGTCGCAGAGCGCGTCTGCTTCTTCGATATAGTGTGTGGTCATCAGAATAGTGACCCCGCCGCGCTTGAGCGATTCGATGAGTCCCCAGATCATCCGGCGCGCCTGTGGATCAAGGCCCACGGTGGGTTCGTCCATGAAGATGACCGCAGGACGGTGCATGAGCCCGCGCGCGATGAGCAGCCTCCTGCGCATCCCGCCGGACAGGTGATCAACGGGCATATCCTTCTTGTCCCAAAGGCCCACGAAGCGCAAAAGCTCCTCAATCCGGGCCTGCCGATCGGCAGGCAGCATTCTGTGGAGCCTGCCATGGTACTCGAGGTTCTCCGCGCACGTGAGATCGATGTCGAGGTTCAGCATCTGCGGCACCACACCGATGGAACGTTTGACTCCGAGCGGGTCAGCGGTCACATCGAATCCTGCGACCGAAGCCGCGCCCGATGTCGGTGACAGCAGTGTGGTCAGCATGCGGATCGTCGTGGTCTTTCCCGCTCCGTTCGGGCCGAGAAGCCCGAAGACCTCACCCCTGAAAACGGTGAAACTGATGGACTGCACTGCGCCGAGCGTCCCGAAATATTTCGTGAGGTTATTCGTCTCGATCATGGGTGAGTGGTCTGTCCCCGGATTAACACTGACGTGCATGATTGGTGAGCCTGCTCATAGTTCAGTTCTGAGGAGCAGCGATCAAAGGGTTTGCCTCAGTCCTAGAGTTCGATCGCAAGCGCCTTGATCTTCCGGTGCAGATTGCTGCGTTCCACGCCGATGGCATCGGCTGTCCTGCTGACATTACCATCGTTCTCTCTCAGCTTCCGCGATATGAATTCCCGTTCAAAGGCAGCTCGGGCATCCCGGAGCATGGCGTGGTTCCGCCCCGCTCGACCTTCGCCGAATAGGGCTGGCGCCGGTTTTTCCTGCAGCCACGAACTTATCGGCGGAGGCACATCCTGGACCCTAATCGCCGGGCCAGGTGCCATAATGACCAGTCGCTCGATTATGTTCCGCAGCTCACGCACGTTACCCGGCCACCGATACCGGACAAAGAGGTCAAGGGCGTCATCATCGATGGTCTTTGTCTTCTGGCCGTATTCAGTCGAGAACTCATGCAGAAAGTGGCGCACAAGCCGCGGAATGTCGTCGGTCCGCTCGCGCAGCGGCGGCACCGTGAGGGGGATCACGTTCAGGCGATAGTAGAGGTCCTCGCGAAAAGCTCCTTTTCTGATCTCGTCGGGAAGGTCCTTGTTCGATGCGGCAATGACCCGCACGTCGGCCTTGAGCGTTTTCAATCCGCCCACGCGCTGGAACTCCTGTCCCTCAAGCACGCGGAGCACTTTGGCCTGCGTCGCCAAACTCATGTCTGCGACCTCATCGAGAAATATCGTCCCGGCCTGGGCAAGCTCGAACTTGCCGCGTTTCATGCCCGTTGCTCCGGTGAAGGAGCCCTTTTCATGGCCGAAGAGCTCGCTTTCGATGAGTTCCTGCGGTATCGCGGCGCAGTTCACCTCTACGAAGGGGCCGGATGACCTCCTGCTCCCGCGGTGAATTGCGCGTGCAACAAGCTCCTTGCCACTGCCACTCTCGCCATGGACGAGTACCCATCCGTTTGTGGGCCCCGCGATCGCGATTTGCTCTTTGAGCGTTTTAATCTTCTCACTCTCACCCAGAAGCTCGTGGCGGCGGTCAATGCTCAGCCTGAGCGACTTGTTCTCCTCGCGCAAGCGGAACTCTTCAAGCCCGTGCTTGACAATCAGGGCCAGGTGCTGCAGCTCCGGCGGCTTCACGATGAAATCGTAAGCGCCCATCTTCGTGGTCTTGACCGCCGTCTCTATCGTTCCATGGCCGGTGACCATAATGACCGGCATGTCCGGCCTGATCTCCTTGAAGAGGCGTAGCGTCTCTATGCCGTCCATCGCGGGCATGGCGATGTCGAGCAGCGCCAGCGACGGCTGCACCTCGTGGAGGAGATCGACGCCCTCCCTGCCTGATACCGCTGACACGACATCATAGCCTTCGTCTTTCATCGCCCCTGCAAGGCTGTTCCGAACGCTCTCTTCGTCGTCAACGATGAGTATGATTTCATTAGTCATAGGACTCGTGAAGTTCAAATTTCAGGTCAACGTTTCAAAATGGATCAATGGTTTGTTCTTCCGACACAGACCGACTTGAACTTGATATTGCTTACGGACTGTAACCTTTGGGGTTCTATTTCAGTCCTTCCTTCAATTTCTGCACCACGGCGTCGATCTCTGCCTCTGTCGTCCTTCTACCAAAGCTGAAGCGTATTGCGCCTCGAGCGAGCACAGGGTCCACGCCCATGGCGGCAAGGACATGCGACGGCTCGACCAGTTCACCATGACACGCAGCTCCGGGAGACACTGCCACGCCAGGAAGGGCCTCCATGACCGTAACGGCGTCGAATCCTTCGAAGCTTATGTTCCATGTGTTCGGTAGTTTCTTCTCGGGATGGCCGTTGAGATGAACGCTGAGCCCTGACCGCCTGAGCCCCTCATATAACCTGCGGCCGAGCCGCATTTGGCGAGGCCCTTCGGTCTCAAGAATCGGCGCTGCGACCTCACACGCCACGCCCAGTCCGACAATATACGCCGCGTTCTCCGTGCCCGGTCGCAAGCCCCGCTCATGGCCAGCACCGTGCATCAAGGGCTCGATCTTTCGACCGCCCTTGATAAACAGCGCTCCGATGCCTTTCGGTGCATAGAACTTGTGCCCGGCTATGGTCAGGAAATCAACGTCAAGCTCATGCATCTGCACGCGCACCTTGCCGACAGTCTGGGCAGCATCGGTGTGAAACAGCGCCCCGCGGGATGACGCTATGCGCGCGAGCTCTGCAATCGGCTGGATGGTGCCGACCTCGTTGTTCGAGTGCATAATCGTAACGAGCACGGTCTTCGGCGTCATGGCTGTGGCGAGATCGTCGGGATCGACCATCCCGTTCTGGTCCACCGGCAGATACGTGACAGCATATCCCTGTCTCTCAAGATAGCGGCATGGTTCAAGCACCGCGGGGTGTTCGATCCGGGAAGTTATGATATGGCTTCCCTTGGGTGATGCGGCAGCAACGCCCTTGATCACCATGTTGTTTGATTCCGTTGCCCCGCTCGTGAAAACGACTTCCGAGGCCTCACATCCGAGCAGGCCCGCGACCCGCAACCGCGACTGCTCAATGCCTGTCCTGCAGGCGATACCGAAGCTATGGCTGCTCGATGGGTTGCCGTATTTATCTTTAAGGTAAGGCAGCATCTCATCGAGCACCCGGGGATCAACCGGGGTACTTGCGTTGTAATCGAGATATATATGCTCCATACGTGTCACAATCGGTCCGGGGAATTCAACTCTTCCGGTTACCGACACTTTTCGAAGAGTTTCGCCTCGAACGTTGATCTTTGGATTTATTTCGTTGTAGCCTTTTCAAACATCCCCGTCGTCAGATACCGCTCGCCGACATCAGGGAATACGGTAACGACCCTCTTATGCTTCCCGAGGCGTTCTGCGATCTGGAGCGCAGCCCAGCACGCTGCCCCGGATGAGATGCCTACGAGCAGTCCTTCCTCCTGCGCGAGCCGTCTTGCGGTCTCGGCTGCCTCGTCGTTCGTGACCTTAATGACCTCGTTGTAGACCTCGGTATTCAAGATTGCCGGCACGAAACCCGCGCCTATCCCTTGAATGGCGTGACGGCCTGGCTGGCCTCCCGAAAGCACCGGCGATGATGCCGGCTCAACTGCACACACGAGTATGTTCTTATATTTCTTTCGCAGCACCTCGCCCACGCCCGTGATAGTGCCGCCAGTGCCGACGCCGGCAACGAAGGCATCGATCTTTTTCATGCCCATGGCCGCTATGATCTCCTTCGCCGTGGTCCTGCGGTGGACCCGTGGGTTCGCAGGATTGCCGAACTGGTCGGGTTTGAAGTATTCTTTGCCCGATGCGAGGATCTCGTCGGCTCTTTCGATGGCGCCCTTCATTCCCTTGTCAGCAGGCGTAAGCACCAACTCGGCGCCATAGGCCTCAAGCAGCCTGCGGCGCTCGACACTCATGGACTCGGGCATGGTAAGAATGACGGCGTAGCCCTTTACTGCGGCGACCATGGCGAGACCGATGCCGGTATTGCCACTTGTGGGCTCCACGATCTTCATCCCCTTTTTGAGCTTCCCCTTCTTTTCTGCGTCCTCAATCATGGCCAGGGCGGGGCGGTCCTTCACGCTCCCGCCGGGATTGAACCCCTCCAGCTTTGCCCAGATCTCGGCACCGACAGCGCTCATGCGGGAAAGCCTCACCATCGGCGTGTTCCCGATCAGTTCGACGACGCTTTTCACTTTTGACATCGAGCCCTCCCTCGTCTCTCGTTCCGCCTTCCCCGCTGCAACTCACTTCTCTCTCATGGTTTCATCGGATGAACCGTCCCTGCAGGAACGGCATTGTGTATTGCCTGAACAATATCCTCAACGGAGAGGAGAGCTCCGCCCGGCCTGCCAAAGAACGAGACCACAGCTTTTCCGTTCACCGCGAGCCTCACGTCCTCGACCATCTGCCCCATGTTCATCTCGACCACGAGGAACCGCTCTATGGTCTCCGCAGCCTTCGCGATAGCCTTATCGGGGAAGGGGAAGAGCGTGATCGGCCTGATCAGGCCGGCCTTGATCCCTTCCTGCCGCGCGAGATTCAAGGCAGTCTTGGCGATGCGGGCCGAAGTGCCGAAGGCGACCACCACAATCTCCGCATCGTCCGTCAGCACGGTCTCATACATGACATCGTGCTCTGCCATGCGTTCGTACTTGGCCTTCAGTTTATAGTTATGCCGCTCAAGCATGCCGTCCTCACCTGGCAGCATGAAGAGCGATCTGATGACCCTGCCAGGCCTGCCCTTCGCTCCCGTCAGAGCCCACGGTTTGTCCACCCGCTTCGGCTTGATGTCCGGAAGTTCTACCGGCTCCATCATCTGGCCGAGCACGCCATCGCCAAGGATCATGACGGGGTTGCGGTACTCATCAGCCTTATCAAAAGCGCGGACCGTGAGATCCACGACCTCTTGAAGACTTGACGGCGCGTAAACGAGCAGTTTGTAGTCCCCGTGGCCACCGCCCTTCACGGCCTGGAAGTAATCGGCCTGGGACGGCGAAATGTTGCCCAGACCCGGCCCGCCGCGCTGCATGTTCACGATGACCGCGGGAAGCTCTGATGCCGCCATAAACGAAAGGGCCTCCTGCATGAGACTGATCCCGGGGCTCGATGACGAAGTCATGGCGCGCTCACCAACAGCCGCAGCGCCGTAGACCATGTTGATCGCCGCGATCTCGCTCTCGGCCTGGACAAAGGTACCGCCCACTTCAGGCAGCCGGCGCGACAGGTATTCCGGAATCTCGTTCTGCGGCGTTATGGGGTAGCCGAAATAGCGCCTGCAACCTGCACGTACTGCTGCTTCGGCCAATGCTTCATTTCCAGTTATGAGAACTCTTGGCATGGAATCGCCACCTCGATCTTCTTCGTTTTCTAGGCAGGCTGTTTATCACAGCCACGTCGGGCCCGCAGCTTGCGCTGAATGTCAAGAAATTCCAAATCACGCATATGAAACCGTTTCGTCGTTGGCATGCACTGTGTTCAAACCTGCAGGGATATTCGCATTGCCATCCTACTTCCAGACTTCTATCGCCACATCAGGGCACATCTCCGCACAGAGTGCGCAGCCAGTGCACATGCCCTCCTCGCCACAGAACTCCACGACATAGTATCCACTCTTGTTGAAGCTCTCCCCTTTTTTCAAGAGCTTCTTTGCGCACGCCGTCGTGCAAAGCTCGCATCCCTTGCAGAATTCCCTGGTTATAACAACCTTTGCCACTAGGTGCCCCCCCTCTCGATCATCTCTTCAGCGTGCCTGATGGTCGCCTCGGTCATTGACTTGCCGCCGAGCATACGTGCGATCTCGTCGACGCGCTCTTTCGTATCGAGCAACCTGACCTCGGCGGTTGTACGGTCCTTCTTCACGAACTTGTAAACGCCGTAGTGGCTCGTCGCCATGCTCGCGATCTGCGGCAGGTGGGTAATGCAGAAAACCTGGCGCTTCACCGCCACGCGTTTCAGTTTTTTCCCAACCTCTTCCGCTATTCCGCCTCCGATGCCTGCGTCAACTTCGTCGAAGACGAGCGTTGGGATATCGTCACCCTCCACGAGAACGGCTTTGAGCGCCAGCATGATGCGCGATAGTTCGCCGCCCGAAGCGATCTTCGCCAGGGGCTTCGGCTCCTCGCCCGGGTTCGGGGAGATGAGGAATTCCACGTGGTCTACACCCCACGTTCCGAGCTTATGGCCGTCAAGCGTGTCCTCCCCCGGCTCCTGCGTGACTCTCACGGTAAAGGTCGTTCTCTTCATGCCGAGGTGCGACAGCTCGGCCTCGATCCTCTTTTCAAGTTCCCGCGCAGCCGAAGCCCGCTTCTTCGTCAATTCCCGCGCCGCCGATGTAAGATCGGACTTGACTGCTTGGATCTCTTTTTTCAGCCGCTCGATCTCCTCAGCGCTTCGTTCCATGCGTTCGAGTTCGCCCGCGGCCTTGCTGCCGAATTCGATGATTTCCTCGATGGTGCTTCCGTATTTCCGTTTGAGTTTCTGTATCAGCTCGAGCCTGTCGCCAATCCGTTCGAGCCGCTCAGGATCGAACTCCACAGTGTCGGCATAGGCCGAAACCTCGCGGGCCGTCTCCTCAATCTGTGCCCTGCCTGCTTCGCAGAGCTCGAGCACCGGCACCAGCCGGCTGTCGATGGCCGCGATCTCGCGGAGGCTGGTCATGGCCTTCTTGAGCCCCGACAGGACCGAGTAGTCCGACGCATAAAGCGCCTCGTCTGCTGCACGGGAAAGACCGGCGATCTTCTCCGCATTTGCCAAGAGTTTCTGCTCGCCCGCTAGATCAACGTCCTCGCCCGCCCTGAGCATCGAGGCCTCGATCTCGTTCGTCTGGAACCGAAGCAAGTCCTCTCGCTGCGCACGGTCGCGCTCTCCCCCTTCGAGGTCAGCCAGCTCCTTCCGTAAACCCTGCAGCCGTCGATAATCGTCCGACAGGGCGCTGCGGAGTTCGGACATCCCGCCGAATGAATCGAGAAGCTCCATCTGGTGCTCTTGTGATAGGAGCGACTGGTGCTCGTGCTGCCCATGGATGTCAGCGAGACTCGCGCCGAGCGCCGAGAGCGTCGCCAAATTCGCCAGGCTCCCGTTGATATATACCTTGTTCTTGCCTGATGATGAGAGCACCCGGCGCACAATCAGGTCTTCACCGGAGTTCATCGCAATCCCTTGCTCGGACAGGAACGCTGCGGCTTCCGCGGTGCCTCGGCCGTTCAGCTCAAAGGCAGCTTCCACCACAGCCTCCTGGCAGCCGGTGCGGATAAGGTCAACGCTTGCACGCTCTCCTAAAGCGAGGCTGAGCGCGTCGACAACAATGGATTTGCCTGCTCCAGTCTCGCCGGTGAACACGTTCAGCCCCGGCGCAAACTCCACATGGAGATGGTCGATGATGGCGAAATTTTTTATGTCCAGTTCTTTCAGCATGGCAATCTCATGGTACGGCCGCCGGGGTCCAAAAACGTTCGATTCCCGATCACTGGGCACAGCCCCAGATTTATTGCTTTTTAATCGCTTCCGCTTTCCTGAGCGCAAACAGCCCTTGGGTTGAGCGGCCGTTCCCTCCGGCCTTCCGGTAGTACTCTGCTGCGTCCTCAATCCTACCCCTGCGCTCGGAAGCCCTTCCGGCCCAGTAGTATGCCGTACCAACCCACATGCCAGAGGAGGGATAGCGTTCAGGAATCCTCAGAAATTCGGCCGCTGCTTCAGCATCATTGCCCATGAGAAAGTAGCAAAATGCGATCCAGTACTGCGTCGACGGCCGTTCGGCATCTTTCTGGCTCTCGAGTGCCGAACGGTACGCAGGGAGCGCGTTCTTATACTCGCCAAGTCGGAAGTAACTATCACCGATCCGGGTGTAAACATCGCCCAGGGGAACCTGTTCGGGATGAGAGGCAAGGACCAGCCGATACAAAGGAATTGCGTCTCTATAACGCCCCGCGGCGAAAAGCTTGTTTGCGTCACGGTACTCCCGTACGGGGGACCGCATATCGGACGCATAAGACGGGCCATACGGCAGAAGCAGTATAATGAAGACCGAAACCCAGAGGCTTTTCCCCAAATCACGCTCCTGTGGACAGGAAGTGTAGCAAATTTACCACAAACCGCGGGAATGATTCAAGGATTATCTTTGAGGGGTAATTGGGATTTCACCCGATCAACAACGTATTCAATGTACACGAGCTGTTCGACGCTGCCCAAGGGGGCAAGCCATTCATCCATGGAAAGAAAGAACCCTCACAAGCGGTTCTTTGTTCCGCCCGGACCCTGTCCTTCCTTCTACTGCCGCCTCCTTACAATCCCGTGTACGACGTTCTTGCCCCCCCGGCAGTTCTACGGCCACCATAGATAGGAGAACCGAATCCCTGGTCCGCCTAGGTCGCTCAAGTTGATGTTGATCAAATTCATTGAATAGATATTGGACCGGTATTCGCCCGGCCTCAGATAGGTAACTATTTTGGCACGCTCAAGGTTCGCCAGCGTCCTCGCCTGCGTAAAGGCATCTTCGAGGTAGCCGATATCGTCAATGAGACCTTCGTCCCTTGCCTCCTTGCTCGTGTAAATACGGCCATCGGCAAGATGGCGCACACGCTCGGGATCCATCTTCCGCTCAGCGGCCACCACACTTACGAACTTTCCGTAGAGATCGTCGATCATTGATTGGAATATCTTCTTCTCTTCGGCGGAAATGGGGCGGAACGGTGAACCCATGCCCTTGTGCTCACCGGAGGATATTTCGAGCGTTTGCACCCCGATCTTCTGCATTAGACCGGTGGCGTCTATGCGGAGCATGATAACCCCGATGCTCCCGGTTATGCTCGTGGGTTGCGCTGTTATCCTATCCGCTGCGAGCGCCGCGTAGTAGGCGCCGGACGTGCCCGTGTCGAGGAAGTGGGCGACGACCTTCGCCCCGGTTTCATTCTTAAACTTTTTAATCTCGTGGTAGAGCGTGTCCGAGGCTGTCACCCAGCCGCCGGGACTGTTGATCCTAAGCACGACGGCCTTGACGTTTGGGTCCCTGCGTGCGCGATCGAGCGCCTCCCTCACCTCGGCGAGCATGCCTGGCTCCTTACTGCCTCCGAAGGCCGACCTGCTTGTCTCGCTTGTGATTACGCCTGTGATATCCATAAGCACGATTTTATCTTTACCCTCGCCCGAAAGCACTTTTTCCTCTAGTGGTTGAACCTCCGGCATCAGCGAGACTTTGAGGAAGGTACAGCCTGAGAGGGCGGGAAGCAGACTGGATAAGAGCACAGCAATGATAGTTTTTTTCATGACGACGCTCCTTCAAAGAATATAAAAGACTATATTTGATACATTATGGCCGTACGCGACGCACACGAAAAAGTCCACATTCAACTCTCCTCAAGGGTTCATTCGCACTTCAGCCTTGCTGCGGAGTTCGGCGAGGTACTCATCCTCCTGCCGGCCGAGCTTTTCGTCGTACAGCAGGGCCATGACCTGCCTCTGGACGTCCAGGAACCGCTTTCCCGGGAACTCCGAGGGATGGGAATCATAATAGCTCTGTGCTTCGTCGCGGCTTACTCGAACGAAGAGCCCGATCTTTTTCTCAACGAAACGCTCCACCAAGAGCCGCTCTGTGAGCATGTGGTCCAACTGTTCCTTCGTGATGCCGAGACCGGCGAGAAAATCCGAGAACTCTTTATCAGATCCGAACCGTTTCCGGAGCTTTTCGATCTCTGCGCTTACATCCTGTGCTGACACTTCCACAAACCGGAGTCTACGTGCCTCCTGGATGAACAGACTCCTGTTAATTAACCCCTCAAGGGTCTCGGTCCGGAGCCGGACCATGTCAGGGCTGCCGCCGGAGAGCGCGGCATTGAAACGGACAGCCTGCTCAAGATCGCTCCAGGTGATCACATCATAATTTACGGCAGCGACGATGCGGTCGATGAGCTCACCCCGTACAACGCATGGGAACACGAGCAGGAGAGCGGCCACCGAAGTTATCAATACACTGCGCACCCATGCTGTGCGGGTAAGCGTGAGCCGAGGATTGATATTTTTCATGATGAGATCCGCAATATGCATCTCTCCCTCTACCCCTCTTTCAGGTCCGTCATCTTGACGCCTTTGAGATAATCCACGACCTTGTCCCGTTTGATGTCCTCGAGCCGCTTCACGATCTCCGAGATCCGGAGCGCGTTGCTCAGGATCATTTCGAGACGTGCCTTGAGATCTTCATCCGCATTCTCATAGCGCTCGATTAGCAGTTCCGCGTTGCCGATAATCGTAGTGAGCGGATTGTTGACCTCGTGCCGGACCGCGATCCCCACCTGTCCTATGGCGCCGAGGCGTTCGGCCTTGACAAGCAATTCGCGTAGGTTTTTCTGTTCCGTCACGTCTCTCGCCGATACCTGGTATCCCGCAGCTTGCCAACCCTTGAACAGCTTCCTCGCGCTCACCTCGATGAACGCGCGGCTGCCATCCTTTTTCATGACCTCAAACTCGATCATCCGGCTTGCGCTCACTCCCTCTCCGGCGAGCGCCCGCTTGGCGGTCTCGGCGCCTTCGGGTGTTAGGAAGTCGAGCACGCTCTTGCCGACGAGTTCAACCTTTGAAAAACCGGAAAAGTTCTCGGTTGCCTTGTTCACCGCCGTGAGCCTTCCTTCCGCGTCGATGGTGAAGAGAATGTCCCGGGAGTTCTCGAACAGGTCCCAGTACTTTTCGCTCGATTCCTTCACTTCTGCATAAAACCGGAAGTTCTCGACGGCCATGCCGAGCTGCACTCCGATGGCATCGAGCATCTGGACATCCGCAGGTCTCAGCGCGAACGGCTTCTGCGGATACAGAAAAATGACTCCCAGCACGATGCCCCGCGATTTGATGGGGATAATGATGTGCGAATGCCCTTTATCACCTGCGAGACGAGAGTGGTGCGGGTCTTCGCAGCCCTGCTCCGTGTACAGCATCTCTCCAGTCTGCGCCACTCTGCCGCAGAGGCAATCTCCTATCTTGATCGTTTCCTCGCGCTGCACGAACTCCGGGGCAAGCCCATTCTGGGCCGTGAGGCGCATGATGTCAGAACCCGGCTCGCACAGGAAGATCCCTCCTTTCGGCTCAATATTAGACATGCTTTCCAGAATCTTCAGCAATGATTTATTGAGCACATCCCTGAGCGTTCCCGATTGGCTAAGGGTGAGGGCAACCGAATCGAGCGCCGCAAGCTCGCGCGTTCGGTCAAGCAATTTCCGTTCAAGGTCAGCGTGTGACGCTTTAAGCTTCTGGGCCATTTCATTGAAGCGTTCTCCCAGCATGGCTATATCGTACTCGCCACGCAATTGGATCCGATAATCGAGATTGCCCCGGCTAATCTCCTCGGTTCCCGCCCACAGGTCGCTCAGAGGGGTGGACACCTGCCGGTGGATATATGCTCCGAACGCAAGGAGAAACCCCACGGACGTACACAGGATCAAAATGAACAGGATGTTGGTCCTGACCTCATTATCCCGTATACCCTTCATGATCATGCCCATCTCGGCAGCATGCTCATTCTGGTACTTTACAATGTCTTTCTCCAACCGCATGGACAGCCTGTCGAGCTTGGCCAAGAGAGTCTGCGCTAATGCGCGATCCTTCGTTGCCGGAGCCCGAAGGGAGAGGATGCGTTCGGCTTCGCTCTTCATATCCTGAAGATCTGCGGTCAGGGAAGCAATGATCGCTACTTCTTTATGGTTGAGATTTATATCGGCTATGTCGCTCCTGGTCTCGCGTGCATGAGCAACCGCAGCTGCATAGGCCGCCCGGTAAGCCTCCTTGCCGGTCTCGACGAAGTTGTGCAGGGCAAGGGACATGTCGGAGATCTCCTTTTCAAAGTCCCATATCTTTTCGTACTCGAGGGAGCTCAGCGCGAGTCCCTTCGTCGTGCGGGAAAAAGCTCCGCTGATGACCTGGAGCGACAGGATCGTGATTGACAGTATCAGCAGCATTCCCAGCCCAACCAGTACAATAAGCCTTCTGTGTATTTTCATGGGCAACTTCTTTCTTCGCCTACCCGGGTTACAGCGACTGCAAAACCGTATAATTGACGCGCATTCCGGGAAGACTGCAGCGGCGTTCATTAAATGATACCACCGACTGGCCGTTCCGTCCAGAGACTCGGGCGAAATCACTCATATTTTCAAAATGTATGTCCGATATTGAAATGGAGCTCCCCCGGGCTCTCCCCTTGCCTGCGATCTATCTTCTGTCCATAGTCGACACGAAGCGGGCCGACTGGAGTCCCGTAGCGGATTCCCGCGCCGTAGGAGGCGCGGAGGTCAAGTTGAAATTCTGAGTCAATCCAGACATTGCCGGCGTCGGAGAACAGGACCAGACCGAACCCCTTGGTCACGTTCCAACGGTACTCCACATTGAACAGCAGCATGCCGTCGCCGCCGGTCGGGGTCCCATCGGGAGCAGTCGGCCCGACCGAATCCTGCGTATAACCCCGTATCGTCGTGCTGCCTCCGAGATAGAACCGTTCATGGATCGGCACCTCGCTCGTGTCGCGATATGGCCAAGCAATCCCTGCACGCGCTGATAATGCCAATACGGAGTCTGCTCCCACAGGGAAATACCAGCTGCTCTGAAGTGAAATCTTGGTGAAAGCGGCCTCCGAACCTAATGGCTTTAAAGCTTCCTTAATGACAATACCGTGCACCGCGCCGGTACGAGGATTGAAGATGTCGTCCCGCAGGTCCCAGACCAGCGATGGGCTGAGGCTGCTGACGCGCACGTAGCCCGTGTCCTCGGGCGAAAGGACGGCCCCCGGTTGGACGTTGTAGTTATCCACATCTTCGTATGCATAGGTGAGCGATGCCTTGAGACGGCCCAGGTTCTTTTCCACGCCGTAGGACGCCGATTTTCTCCGGGTCTGGTAGTAGACCACCCGCGATTCCGAGGTGATATGTTCTTCATCAGAATAGACCAGTGCAAATTTCCCCTGCAGGTCATACCCGAAGGCCCAGGGCTGTATATAATTCAAGATCACCCGTGATAGTATCGAGCTCTTCTCCAGCCTGATGCCCGCGTAGTGTCCGATGTTCCAGAGGTTCCGGTACGATACTTCTATTGAGCCCCTTAAGTGGTCCAGGTCACCGTATCCCAGGCCGAGCTCCACGGAACCGGCAGGCCGCTCCTCAACAGCAAAGACCAGGTCCTTGACATACTCTTTTTCTTCCTCCGGATGGAGCGGTTCGAACCGCGCCAGGCTGAAATAGCCGTACTTGTAGATCCGCTGCTGGCTTTTAAGCATGGCCCCGTAGTCATAGGGGCCTCCCGGTTTAACGAGAAGTTCGCGCATGATCACATAGTCCTTGGTATTCTCGTTCCCCCGGAGGATGATCCTGCCGATCCTCACCTGATAGTCTTCGGATATTCTATACTTGATATCAACAGTGAGGTCTCCCTGTATTTTCTCCACTTCCACCTTGGCGTAGAGATAGCCCTTGTTCGAATAGGCGGAGAGGATACGGTAGCGGTCCTCATCCACGAGCCGTTCGTTGTATGGCGCACCGGGCTTGAGACTCACCGTGCCGAGAAGGGCAGCCGCGGTTAATACTTTATTCCCCTCGAAGGTGACGGTCCCAACCTTCGTCTGCGGCCCTTCGTCGATATCGATCACGACCGTGACCTCCCTGCCGTCAGCGCTCAGCGACACTTTTTTCGTGACGTTCGTAGACAGGTACCCGGAGTCGAGATACTGCTCATGGATATATTCCACGTCCTTGTTCAGGAGGTCTTCACGATAAGGGCCCGATGTGAACCAGCCGGATTCGCGGAGGGACATCTCCCCTTTGATCCGTTTCGTGGGGAAATAGGTGTTGCCGCGGATCTCGATCTTCTTGACCGTCTCCCGCAGACCCTCCTGGATTGAGAACTCGAGATCGAGCAAACCGGGGGACTCGGTTTTTTTCACATCCACCGCGACGTTCACGTATCCGTCCTCTAGATAAAGGTTCTTAATCCTGTCCACGCTGCTCTCGATGATGGCTTCGGATACGTCGTGCTCGGACCAGATGAGGAGGGCGTCTCCAAGTTTTCTTGAGCTGAACGCATGGTTTCCTGTGAAATTCACCTTCACGTTCGGGCCTTCAATCACCTCGATGGTGACGTATGCATTCCTTTCCCGGTAGCTCACGTTCACCGGGCCGACCTTGGCTGCCGGGTAGCCAGCTTTGGCATATTTTTGACGGATGGCCTCGACATCTCTGTCCAGGAGCAGGTCGGTTTTGAGGCGGTCTCCCGCTTTGCTCTTCATGGCTTTCAGCAGGTCTTTCTCCTTGAAGACCGTGTTCCCGACGAAACCGATCTCCTTGATGATGGTCGGTGTTCCCTCCCGGATATCGATATGGAGAGCCACGCGATGGGGATCTTTAAGCGGCCTGACCTGAAAATTGACGGAGGAGCCGTAAAAGCCCTCGGACTGATAAAGCCCAATGATATTGGTTTTGTAATCAGCCAGTTTGCCTTCGCGCAGTTCCTTGCCTTGGATCCCGGTAAGGACGTCCATGATCCTGCTCTTGGACAGAGCATCATTACCGTCGATCACGATATTATCTACCACGGTGATTGGATACAGGGTGTACTCCAGCCTCACGCCATCTCCATCGGGAAACCCGTCGACGCGGATGTCCCTGAACAGGCCCTTAAGGTATATGTAACCGATGCCTTCCCTGATGGCTTCGGAGGAGAAAAGGTCGCCTGGTTTTACGTTGGTCAACGGAAGAACATGCTCGGGGTGAGGCCATGGGTTGCCGCGGTCGTCCTTGATCACGATGGCGGTGACAGGGCGGCCGGCAAAATCGGAAGGGGCGGAAAATGCAGTCGATGTCAATATCTGCAGACAAAGCAGCGCCACCATTGATTTTAAGAGTTGCATGTCGATTTTTTATCACATCATAAGGAGAATGTAAAGGAAAGATAGGCTGCCCATGTGGTTTGCCGCCTGCCTTGTGCTATACTTTTTCCATGGCTATCCCAAAAAGGACACTCGGCAAAACCGGCACTGACGTCTCGATCCTCGGCCTCGGCGGCGAAGGTGTCCTGAGGACCTACGGCCATGAGAAGGAGGCATATGAACTCATCAACCGCGCGCTGGATCTCGGAATCGATTACTTCGAATCAGCACGGGCGTACTCTGGGAGCGAATCGTATTACGGGAAGGCGTTGAAGGAGCGGCGAAAGGGAATATTTCTGACAAGCAAATCGCACGCGCGGGACAGAAGAGGTGCGCTCGATCAACTGGCGAAAACCCTAAGGAACATGGGGACCGATCACCTGGACCTCTGGCAGGCGCACGACGTGAGGACAAAGGAGGATGTCGAGGAGATCTTCGGCACCGGCGGCGCCATCGAGGCATTTGTGCAGGCGAAGGAGAAGGGCATGACGAGATTCATCGGTGTGACCGGCCATCATGACCCCTTGATCATCAGACAGTGCATTGATCTTTTTGACTTTGACACCGTGCTCCTTCCCGTCAATCCGGGGGAGCCGAAACACAAGAGCTTTCTTGAGCACGTGGTCCCTCTCGCCCGGCAGAAGGGCATGGGGATCGTCGGGATGAAGGTCTATTTCCGCGGCCTTGCGGAGCAGCTGCCCTGGTATACGGGCATGGAGCCCTTCCTGCGCTTCGCTCTCTCCCAGCCCATTTCAAACATCGTTATCGGCTGCGATGACACCGTGCAGCTAGAAGAGAACGTGAAGTTCGCCGGTGCGTTCAAAACGATGACGGACGAGGAGCAGGGCAAGCTTATCCGCGACATCGCCCCCTTTGCAAGGCAGCTCATGTATTACAAGCCGTGATATCCCAAGGCGACCGAGGGAAACGAGAACTTGTATTCAGTGGCCATGCCGATCCTCGAGTTCGTCGATGGTCCGCGGCCAGTCCTCCTTCAATAACCGGGACAACGCGCGATCGGCCAGGAATCTTCCACTGGTTTGACATCTCGCGCAGTAGTTGGCTTCGTTCGTCGCATACCGTATCCTCTGCACCGGGGTCCCGCATGTCGGACATGGTTGGCGAAAACGGCCATGGACCGCCATCCCTTTGCGAAAAGCGGTGACCTTTTCCGGGAATCCATCCCCCGTTTCGCGCCGCAGCCTGTCGATCCATTCAGTCAATGTTTCCCGCGCTGCACGATGCAGTCTCTCGATCTCACCTGGCGCGAGGCGCTGGGTCAGCACCACAGGCGACAGTCTCGCTCGGAACAGGATCTCGTCTGAATATGCATTGCCGATGCCGCTGAACAGATGGGGATCGGTCAAAGCACGTTTCACGGTGTGGTTCGTCCTCGTGAGCGCTGCGGCGAATGTTTCACGGCCGGCTCGAAGGACATCGATTCCGCCCTGGTCAAATGCGAGGAGATTTGCCTGACCGTGCACGATATGAAGCGAAGCCCGCTTCTTCGTTCCGGCTTCATTGAGCACCAGACTACCCCCCGTGAAGTCAAAGGACGCGAGGTCCCCCTTGCCGCGCAGAACGACGCCGGGCTCGCGCCAGTGCAGACGTCCTGAGATCATCAGGTGAACGAGGAGCCAGAGATCGTCCTCAAGGCCGATGGCGATGCGCCTGCCGATGCGCCGGAGTTCAAGCACCTGCTTGCCCTCTACCGCCGAAACAGGGGGCTCCGCGGTACGGAGCAAAAAGGGATGCACAATGCGCAGCCCCTTGAGCAACCGGTTCATGATGCGCTTCTCGAGTGCTTCGATATAGACAACGATGTCTGGCAATTCCGGCATATCAATCTCTCAATTGCAAGATGCGGAGAAATCTTCTCCGCTCATCAGTATACCAGTAAAAGCACGTGAGGGGCAACTCTGCCTTGGCCGACATTGTTCAGATTGCACCGCGAAGGGCAACATTACCGAAAGATAAGATGTGGGGATTTTTCTCTGCAATGGGGGGTTGACATTGTGATGCTCGGTGCTACCTTTTAAACAGAGACTAAACACAATGGAACAGGGCCTAAGTATACCTGTAAGTGAGATGCAAAGATGGATAGACACCACCTTGTCGTGACCTACACCATTGGAGAGGCGAAGCGCGCGCTGCTCAAAGATATCTTTGACGAGGAGGTGAGGCTTACCTTTCTCGCCGACATGCCTTCCGGGCTGCGGGAACAGACGCTTGTCGAGGCAAGCGTGCTCTTGTCATGGAATCTGCCAAAGGAGCTGGGACCGGGCGAGTTCGGATTGCTTAAAAAAGTGCGCATGATTCAGCTCCTGTCCGCTGGCGTTGACCATGTGCCTTTTGTCCGACTGCCCCCGGGTATTGTCATCGCAAGCAATGCAGGGGCGTACGCGGAGCCCATGGCCGAGCATGTCCTCGCCATGACGCTGGCTCTGGCAAAAAACCTTTTTCGAGAACACCAAAATCTCGGACGGGGTGAGTTCAACCAGTCCAGACTCAACCGTAGCCTGCGAGGCTGCGTCTGCGGGATCCTCGGGTTCGGAGGCATCGGCCGGGCCACGGCCCGTTTGATGCACGCCCTGGGAGCCCGGATCTATGCGGTGAACACCAGCGGCAAGACCGACATCCCCCTGGAATTCATCGGCACGCTGAACGATCTTCAGCGGGTGCTCTCCGCGTCTGATGTAGTAGTCATTTCTCTGCCGCTTACAAAGACGACGCGCGGCCTGATCGGGAACCGCGAGCTCGGATGGATGAGACCAAATGCAATTCTTATAAATGTGGCGCGTGGCGACATTATCGATGAAGGGGCGCTCTACGCCCATCTCACCACCCATCCTGATTTCAGGGCTGGAATAGACACCTGGTGGGTCGAGCCGTTCCGCTCCGATGAGTTCCGCACACATTATCCCTTTTTCACCCTGCCGAATGTCCTGGGTTCACCGCATAATTCAGCGATGGTCCCCGGCGTGACTGAAGAAGGCACTCGGCGGGCTGCCGATAATGTGAGGCGCTTTCTAAAAGGAGAACGCCTCGTCGGTGTGGTACGGCGGGAAGACTATGTATAGGCCCCGCAAGAGGTCATTTCGCAGGGTTATTCTCCTCTAAACTTTTCCTGAAGCCGGTGGAATTGTTCCGTTCCATGTCCACTCTCTAATCTCCGGCATATCTTGACCATACCTTCTTATGTACTCGCGGTGTTCGACGAGCTTATCGCGAATGGCCTGCTTGGTATAGGCGGCGATGCGCCCGAGTTTCGGCACGCGGTCAATCACGTCCGCCACCAAGTGGAAGCGGTCTAGGTCGTTGCGTACGACCATATCAAAGGGAGTGGTGGTCGTCCCCTCTTCTTTATACCCGCGGACGTGGAGATTTTTATGGTTCGTGCGCCTGTAGGTCAGACGATGGATCAGCCACGGGTAACCGTGATAGGCGAAGATGATCGGCTTATCGATCGTAAAGAGCGTGTCAAAATCCTTTGAGGATAGACCGTGGGGATGCTCTTCCCGAGGCTGCAGTGTCATCAGGTCAACAACGTTTACCACACGCATTTTCAGGTCAGGTGCATAGCGGCGGAGCAACTCGACAGCGGCAAGTGTTTCGACCGTAGGCACGTCCCCTGCGCATGCCATGACCACATCCGGCTCGCTCCCATCATCATTGCTCGCCCATTCCCAGATGCCTATCCCCGCGGAGCAGTGCTTGACGGCTGCCTCCATATCGAGCCACTGCGGTTGGGGCTGCTTGCCGGCCACGATCACATTTATATAGTTGCGGCTTCGAAGTCAGTGGTCCGTCACGGAGAGCAGCGAGTTTGCATCGGGCGGGAAGTAGACCCGGACTATATCAGCTTTTTTATTGACCACAATATCGATGAAACCCGGATCTTGGTGGCTGAATCCGTTGTGGTCCTGCCGCCAGACATGGGATGTCAACAGGTAATTGAGCGAGGCAATCGGCCTCCGCCAGGGAATTTCTCTGCTCGTTACCTTAAGCCATTTGGCGTGTTGATTGAACATTGAGTCGACGATGTGAATAAATGCTTCGTAACATGAGAAAAACCCATGCCTCCCCGTGAGGAGATATCCTTCAAGCCAGCCCTGGCAAGTATGCTCACTCAGAATCTCCATTACCCGGCCTGCGGGAGAGAGGTGCTCATCCTCGGGGATGGTCTCTGCCATCCATGCCCTATCCGTCACTTCAAATAGGGCATCGAGCCTATTTGAAGAGGTTTCATCAGCTCCCATCACCCGGAAATTTCTGTTGTTGAGCTTCATGATATCGCGTAAAAAAGAGCCCAGGATTCTGGTAGCCTCGGCCAAAACCCGGCCTGGCTGGGGCACGTCAACCTTATAATCCCGAAAGTCGGGCATCGTCAGTTCTTTCAGCAGGAGGCCACCGTTGGCATGGAGATTCGCGCTCATTCGGCGATTGCCCTGGGGAGCAAGGTCCGCAAGCTCCGGGAGCAGCTTCCCCCCCTCGTCAAAAAGTTCTTCCGGCTTATAGCTTTTCATCCACTCTTCGAGCAGTCTCATGTGTTCCGGCTTCGTTTCCATCTCGGCAAAAGGCACTTGGTGCGACCGCCAGAAGCCCTCTGTCTTCTTCCCATCTACTACCTTCGGCCCTGTCCAACCTTTGGGAGTTCGCAGGATGATCATGGGCCATTGGGGACGCGTCAAGATACCGCTCCCGCGGGCTTTTTTCTGGATCGACTGTATCTCGTCAATGGCCCTGTCCAGGGTTTCGGCCATGTTCCGGTGCATCGTCTCCGGGTCCGATCCCTCGACGAAGAAGGGCCGGTACCCGTAGCCGACGAACAGATCTTCCAATTCCTCATGGCTAATCCGCGCCAGGATAGTCGGATTCGCTATTTTGTAGCCGTTGAGGTGCAGGATGGGAAGCACGGCCCCGTCGTTTACCGGATTTAGAAATTTGTTCGAATGCCAAGCCGTGGCAAGGGGGCCGGTCTCAGCCTCGCCGTCACCGACTACGCAGGCAGCGATGAGGTCAGGGTTGTCCAAGACAGCTCCAAAAGCATGAGAGAGCGAATATCCGAGTTCCCCCCCTTCGTTGATGGACCCGGGCGTTTCGGGAGCGACATGGCTCGGAATGCCGCCGGGGAACGAGAACTGCTTGAAGAGCTTCTTCATGCCTTCAGCATCTTGTGACACGTGGGGATAGAATTCGCTGTACGTGCCCTCCAGATAGGTGTTGGCGACCACGCCTGGGCCACCATGGCCGGGGCCTGTGATGAATATGACGTTGAGGTCCCGTGACTTAATTACCCGGTTGAGGTGCACATAGATAAAGTTGAGCCCGGGCGTAGTACCCCAGTGCCCTAGCAGCCGGGGTTTTATGTGCACAGGCTTCAGTGGCTCTTTAAGCAGCGGATTGTCGTAGAGATAGATTTGTCCGACCGAAAGGTAGTTTGCCGCACGCCAGTAAGCGTTCATGGCTTCCAGCTGTTTCGAGGAGAGAGCATCAGGCATGTAGACCTCCTATCACAAGACCCCCTTGTTGAAACCCATTAGAGCGCCTGTCCTGCCTTTGAGTCATCGGCCAAGCGGAGGGCATCTTTTATACATCATACCGCAAATTTTGGGAAAGATTTAATGATTAGGCGGGAGCATCGGGAAAAAGTATTAATTCCTTCTGGTCTTTCCTTGGAAGTAAAAAAATACTTCCGTTTTGTTTTGGGGAACGATTTTGGAACTCCATTTAACCGCCCGCTTCTTCCGATGTGAATAGTGCCTTGATTTGATTATGCACGCATGTCATCATATTTTGAAACGAACGTTCATCATCTTGTCCTCAAGGACATAGCCAATTTTCGGGTTCAACAAAATTCCATCACAGGTGTCAAAATATCAGAAGATCTGATCGGGTTTGAATGCGTAATCAAGAAAAAATGATTGTTTAAATTAGGGAGGTGGCGTAATGAAGAAACGGATATTCATTGCAATAGGTGTCAGTAGCATGCTTTTGGTGTTCAATCTTTTATCTCCATTGAAAAGCAATGCAGGGGTGAATGTAAACGTAATCATCCCTCTGCCCGGACTGGTATTTTCGGCAGCGCCCGCCATGGTTGTTGTACCTGGCACGTATGTCTATTATCCGCCTGAGGTGAGCGTGGATATATTCTTTTATCGCGGATACTGGTACCGCCCGTACGGAGGAGCGTGGTACATCGCGAATGGCTATAACGGCCCGTGGCGCACGATTGGCGTCGGCTATGTGCCTCGTGCCGTGATCGGCGTGCCGCCTCACTTCCGGCGCGTCTCTTCCGGTTACGAACGCATGCCTTATGGAACGGTCAAGGGAAACTGGCACGCTTGGGAGCGTGAACGGTACTGGGAAAAACATGATCGTGCCCGGGGCTACCACGAAGATCACGACAGGAGAGCGCATGGAGGACCAGGATATGGCCACGAGGGCGGCATAATGGCCAGGCACGGAAACGACTAGAGACGGATTCTTCCGCTGACGAGTTACAGTATAGGCCGCCCGCCTCAAAGGGGGGCGGCCTATCGTGGATTAATGAGCAAGTTCCAACTGATTGCATAACTCAATTTCATCTAGTTTTGGTCACTGAAGTTTCAGCTGCCTCGATACAGTTTCAGATTTTATTCGGGAGGCTTGGAATTTATTTCTGCACTCCGCATGCAGCCATTCATATTCAGCAGCGACAGCTCTTAAATTCCCCACCGTGTCGTCAGATCGTTCTCAATCCCCATGCTGTCCAGCACTCTGCCCACAATGAAGTCCACCATGTCCGATACGAGCTTGGGATGATGGTAGAAAGCTGGCATGGCCGGGAGCACATGGCACCCCAGCTCCGCCAGAGTGAGCATGTTTCTTAGATGTATGGCAGAGAGCGGTGTTTCGCGCGGCACGATGATGAGTTTCCTCTTTTCTTTCAGCATCACGTCGGCGGCCCGCTCGGCCAGGTTCGAAGCGTAGCCGTTTGCTATGGATGCGAGCGTCTTCATGGAGCAGGGGATTACGACCATGGCGTCTACCATGACCGAACCGCTCGCGATGGGCGCGTACATGTAGTCCTCGCCGAAGTACGCGATCTGTCCTCCCTTGGCTTCAAAGTGCTTCTCGAGGGCATTTTGAATATCGGTGTCCGAACCCTTGAGCAGCAGGTCCGCCTCATCGTTCAAGATCGAGAGCCCTTCACCCGAGATCGTGACATAAATAGAGTGCCCTCCCTTAATCAGCACCTGAAGGAGCCGACGGGCGTAGGGCGCGCCGCTCGCACCGGTGATCGCTACGGTATAAGTTGCCATGGATTATTCCCTTTCTTTTGAGCCATGCATAGCCCCATCTGTGTCAAGGTTTGTCTTGCACCCATTTCTGGCTGTCAGTTATTATTCACTTCCGGTTTTTTTACCGCAAGGATTGATAGCATTACGCTTGCCAGCAGCGCGAGGCCGGCGCCCATAGCGAAGGCTAATGCTGAGCCGAGCTTCTGCCAGACCGCTCCGAAGAGCAGCGATGCCGGAAAAGCTCCTATCCCCACGACGAGGTTGTATAGCCCGAATGCCGAGCCGCGCAGATGCGCAGGGGCAAAGTCTGCCACAAGGGCCTTTTCCACCCCCTCTGTCAGGCCAAAGTAGATTCCGTAAACCGCGAAGAGCGCCCATGCGTGCCAGTGTCGGCTCGCCGCACCGAAACCAGCGTACACAAAAGCGTATACAATCCACCCGGTGACGATCACCTTTTTCCTGCCGATGCTGTCAGAAATTATCCCCCCTGGAACTGAGAAACCCATCTTAACGATGTGAAGTACGACCCAGATGGCGGGCAGGAGCCGTACAGGCACACCAAGCTGCTGCGCGCGAAGAAGCAGGAATGCGTCTGTTGAGTTCCCGAGCGCGAAAACAAGGATGATCCCAAGGTATTTGCGGAAGCCAGTCGACATCTCTGCCCAAGCGGACCTGAAGCTGAACGTAGCCTGCCGAGCAGCGCCAGGTCCTTCAGCCTCCTTTTCTGTCAGACCGAGGAGGAGCATGAGCACCGCGAGCAGACCGGGGACAAAGGAGAGCAGGAAAATGGTCTTGATGTTGTCGTGATATACAAGCAAGAGTGCGGTCGCAGCGAGCGGGCCTATGATGGCGCCGGCGTGGTCCATGGCACGGTGAAACCCGTAGGCCTTGCCCCGGAACTCGGCAGGAGTCGAGTCTGCGATGATTGCGTCGCGAGGCGACGTCCTAAGTCCCTTACCCACGCGGTCGGCGAAGCGGAGCGCGAGCACATGAACCCAGGATGTCGAAAAGGAGATGACCGGACGGATAACGTTCGAGATAGAATAACCCGCAACGACCCAAGCCTTGCGCTGTTTCACCCTGTCAGAGAGATAGCCCGAATAGAGCTTAAGCAGCGAAGCCGTGGATTCAGCAACACCTTCGATCACGCCGAGGGCCTGCGGACCCGCACTGAGCACGGTGGTAAGAAACGCCGGGAGGAGCGGATAGATCATCTCAGATGCTCCGTCGTTTAAAAGGCTGACAAATCCGAGGATAACAACGTTTTTTGTGAGGCCTCTGCGCCAGCCTGGAGCCGCTGTTTTCGTTTCGGTCGCCATGAAAACAGACTTTACCTTATTTGATTCTTTTTTTCAAGCGGACAAAACGATAGGTCACCGGAGGACATCAAGAAGTGTAAATACAAAGATTGTTACGCTGATATAGCCGTTCATATTAAAGAACGCAAGGTCCAGTTTCGAAAGGTCGTCCTCCTTGATGAGGCTGTGTTCGTAGATGATGAGGCACAGAGCGATGAAGATGCCGGCGAGATAGTACCATCCCAGGGAGAGCAAATAAGACAACCAGAAGAGCGCCCCCATGGTAATCGCATGCGCGGTGCGGGATATCAAGAGCGCGCGTCTTATGCCGAATCGCTCAGGGATGGAATGCAGCCCGGCCCTTTTGTCGAATTCGATGTCCTGAAGTGCATAGAGGATGTCGAATCCAAGGAGCCAGGACAAGACCGCACCTCCCAGCACCAGCGCTGGAGATGCAATCTTTCCCGAAACTGCTATCCATGAACCGATGGGTGCCAGACAGATGGCGAGGCCCAGGAACGCATGCGACAGGAACGTGAAACGCTTGGTATAGGAATAGAAGAACACCGTTGCGAGCGCTACAGGCGAAAGATAGAAAGAAAGAGGATTCAGCATATAGGCAGCGAAGATGAGGACCGCCGAAGAGAACGCAGTGAAGACGACAACCTGGAATGGTGTTACCAGCCCTCTTGGAAGTGCTCGCTCCTTGGTCCGCGGGTTCTCCGAATCGAATTTTCTGTCAGCCCATCTATTAAACCCCATGGCTGCCGAACGGGCTCCAACCATGGCGACGGTAATCCAGAGGATCGTCCTCCACGATGGCAGCCCGTTCGCCGCAAGCACCGCGCCGGTGAAGGCGAAGGGCAGGGCGAAGATGGTATGTTCGAATTTGATCATTTCAAGGATGATCTTTATTTTATTCAGCATGGTCGCTCCCGCCACTGAAAAAATATGAGCGAGGACTTTAAGAAGTCGTCGCACATAAGATACTGGAGCACGCCTTGGGCACTCTCTCTAGCGCCTTTGCGCGTTCAAAAAATTATTTACTCACTGTCATCTTGTTCCACGCTTCAATCTTTTTTTTGATCTCCGGCACGGCCTTTTGTGCAGCCTCGATCCCCGCCTGCATGCAATACTTCTTTTGGGTGAAGTCGAACGTCCCTACATTCCCAACGGCTGGAGCAATGAGCACATCAGCGGCCTTCTTTTTATACTTCGCATTCTCGCTCGTTATGATCGTAACGGCCTGGAGCATTACGTCAACGACATTCGTGATATTGAAATTAATCACATTCTCGCTTATATCGACAGCGATCACGATATCTGCGCCCTTCTCCCTGGCAACGTCAATGGGAATGTTGTCCACGACGCCACCGTCAACGAGGAGCCTTCCCTGATGCTCCACAGGGTTGAACACCCCGGGTATGGCGCTGCTCGCCCGCACTGCCTTAGCTACGGGACCGTGGTCGATGACGACTCGCGTGCCCCTGTTCAGATCCGTTGCGACCGCGGCGAATGGCAACTTGAGGTTTTCTATGTTCGCAACCGGAACCTTGCTCTTCATAAACTCTTCGAGTTTATCGCCCTTAACGGGCCCCATTCCCGTTATCGTGGATAAGAGCGTATAATCCAGGATGTTGTCCCTCTCCAACGAGAAAGCGGTCCATTCTAGCTCAAAGCTGTTCATGTTATAGGCGTAGATCGCACCGATGAGGCTTCCCACGCTCGTACCGACGATCATATCGACTGGGATCTTCTCCTGCTCAAGCACGCGAATTACTCCGACGTGGGCAAACCCCCGGGCCGCACCCCCTCCGAGCACGAGCGCTATCTTCGGCCGTATCGTCCCCGATACCGGGGGGCCCTGCACCGAGGAACATGAGGCCAGCACTCCCACCAGAAACATTGCGAACACCACTTTTGCGGATTTCATGGCTTCTTCTCCAAAGTCAAAGGATACACGAGGTTATGAAGGAAAGGATGGCGGCTCTGCATCCATTCCTTTAACCCGCCTTCAGTAATTTCACTATTTCTTCGTGCAGACTCCTTACGATCTCACCGTAATCTTTTTCGCCGGGATAGACCGGCTTTCCGAAGGACACGGAGACCTTGGCCGGCCTCGGGAATACTTTGCCGCTGGCCAGCATCTGATAGGTACCGTTGATCGCTACGGGGACCAGCGGCACACGCAGTTCCTTCGCGATTATCCCCACGCCCTTTTTGAACTCCTTTATTTTGCCATCGCGCGACCGGCCTCCCTCGGGAAAGATGCAAAGTATCTTCCGCTGCCTCAGCACGTATGATGACAGTTGCAGCGCACGATACAGCCTCGTTTCCATGTCCACGGGTATCACCTGGATGACCTTCGCTATCTTGGACATGACGGGACTTCCGAAGAAATCGGTTGTGCCAAGGAAGAAAGTCTGCAAACCAACACGCAGCGGGAGCGCCGCCACAATCGACGGCGCATCGACGAAGCTCAGGTGGTTCGATGCGATGATATAGGGGCCTTTCTCCGGCAGGTTCTCGAGGCCAGTCGCCGAAATACGGCCATAGAGCTTGAACATGACATTGAGCAGGAGTTTGATCGCGTACCTGCCTATATCGCAGATCGGGCCAGATTCGAGCTTAAGCGACTGCTTGGTCTCGTCCGATGGATCCTGTGCGAGGATCTCCGACCACGACAGCCTGACCTGCGCGACTGCCGGCACCGGTCCGGCTGACAGCAGCTCCTGCATCTTGAGCACGGCATCCTTGACCGTAAATATTTCAGAACCGAAGGACTCCGGCAGAGTGATACCGAACGACTTCTCGATGCTCACCACCAGTTCCAATCTCGCGAGCGAGTCAAGCCCCAGGTCAAGTTCCAGGTTGTCGTCGGGCACGATCTTCCTCTTGGCAGAGAATGGCTGCAGGCACGCCAGCAGTTTTTTTGCAGCAGCGCTCGACAGCATATCGCTGTCGATCTCCTGCACTGCCTTGTCCAGGCGTTCTCCTCCCTTCCGGTAGAGGTCAGAAATCAGGCCCCGACGGAGCTTGCCGAGGCGAGTGACCGGGAAAGGTTCTTTGAAAATCTTGAGGCCTGTGACTCGTTTATAAGGAGGGATGTCTTTGGCAAGGTCCTCGATCTGGAATGCAATGGTCTCGCGCGAGTTGGACAAGTTCCTCTTCCTGAGATAATCGAAATCCGGCACCACTGCGGCCTCGAGCCCCCGCTCTCCCTGGATTAAGCATATTTCCTTGATGGAGGGTATCTGTTTGTAGAATTTCTCAAGCTCGTCTGGGAATATTTTCTTCCCCGTCGCAAGCACGATCATCTCCTTGGATCTGCCTGTGATGAAGAAATAGCCGTCCTTATCTTGGTAACCAAGGTCCCCGGTAGAGAACCAGCCATCCCGCATGACCTCTGCGGTTTCCTGCGGTTTCTGATAGTATCCGAGCATGACATTTGGACCTCGCACGACGATTTCGCCCTGGCCGAGCTTGTCCGGGTCGGCGATCCGGACCTCCACATCCGGAATAGGGATGCCGATGGACCCCGGTTTCTGCTTGGTAAGCGGATTGAATGTGCAGACCGGCGATGTTTCAGTAAGGCCGTAACCCTCGATGACCGTGAATCCGAGATTGCTCATGTCGGTGAACACGTCCGGCTCGAGCCGCGCGCCGCCGCTCGCGAAGAGCCGAAATTTTGAACCGAATCTGGCGTGAATCTTCCCGAAGAGCGCCTTGCCGATATTGATGTTTGCGGCCCTCCTGATCAGACCGTTCAGTCCCAAAAACAATCTCACGATCAGCCGCACCGGCGCTGGCCTCTTGTCGATCTCATCAAAGATGGCCCTTCGAAGGCCCGCGAAGAGCTGCGGCACCCCTACCACAACACTGACCCCTGTCTCAACGATGCATGCGAGGATGTCCGGCCCCTTCAGGCTGTTCAGGATAGTCACCGTGGCTCCGATACCGAAGGCCAACAGTATGCACGCAAGGGAGGGATAGGTGTGATGCAGGGGGAGGATGCAGAGGAGATTATCGGTATGATCAACCAGGTTCAGTTTGATCACGCTGTCCCGGTTCGACGCGATGTTCCCATGAGAAAGCATCACGCCCTTGGGATCGCCGGTGGTACCGGAAGTGTACAGGAGCGCTGCGAGATCACTGGCAGCGGGAGGGGGCGGAAGCTCGGCATCAGGATGGGCCGATAGCATTTCGCTGAATGACAGGCCTTCACCTGGATCAAATGAAATCAGCAAAAACGATCCTCCGTGGGGGAGCTTGGACATGCAAGCTCCGGACACACAGACGGCCTTTGCCCCGGAATCCGCGAGAAGCAGAGAGACCTCTTTCTGCGTAAGTTGAGCATCCAGCGGAACGATGACCGCGCCGCTGCCGACAACGGCTAGGTACGCGATCATCCACTCCGGACGGTTCTCGGATAGGATGGCCACGCGGTCCTCCCGCCCAATCCCCTGCTCAGAAAGCGACCGGGCAACGGAAGCAATGCCCGCAAGAAGATCGCGATACGCGTACTTGCGGTACTCTGTCCCCGTCTTCATTTGGACGGCAATTCTATCTGGATAGCGGGACGCAGAATCCCGAATCCTCGACAGTATCATACGTGCCTCGCTTTCAGTTTTCAGGAACAGTCGAGTAACAGAATATGGCGACCTCTCCGTCGGCTAAAGCAGACGGCTTCTCGGGACACGGCGCCGCCCGATTCAGGACCGTTACGTCCCATCTGCCAGTTCCTGGGGAAATGGGCGCGATATAATACACTTATCGCACCGTTCTCATCTCTATGCGGAGGCGAGCAGGTGAAACTGCAGTCAGGCCGCCGGGGGCTGATCTGGCGCTCTTCCTTGTCCCTTGACGAGTGGGAAGCGTACGCTGCATTGCATCTATCCGCCTTGTAGCCGATTTCCGCTTTTCGAGGTACGAGTTATGCAAGCGCGACGGGTCTCCGGCATTATGCCGGATGACGGACTGGTAGCTGGTCGCACGGAGGCGGGACTCGCATGCGCAAAGCATATGTCTGCGTGTCGCCGGTTTACACGGTGATATCAGGGATATAATCACAGATCAATAATCGTAGAATCAGTTTACAGGAAACAGACATAAAAATCAATCTGACGGGACCGCTCAGACGGGAGAGAGACGATTTCTCTGCATGAAGGGTAAGCCCCCTTGTCGGTGTGCGTCGGCATCCTCAGGTCGCTGCGGCAATTTTAATATCACGCACGGGCAATATCAATCCTGCTCACTTGATAATATATAATCGACCTCATCACTGTCACTCCTTTCCCCCCATTCCTTTACCACTGCCGTCAGTCCCTTTACCACTTTGGCCATCCTGTTATAATCAAGCGTCTCTGGAAGGTCTGTAGACGCATGGTAGTTCGGATTGCGGTAGAATGCTGTGTCGGTGACCATAAGCGCCGTGTATCCGAACTTCCCGAAGGACCAGTGGTCGGAGAAATCGATGCCGATTACGATCGGAGGGGCGTTAAGGGTAACGACCGGAAGATCGACGGCCTCTTTGAAGATTGCCGCGATCGTCTTCGTAAAACGTTTCGACCTCATATTTCCGACCATGGCGATATAATTACCCTTGGTAGGAAACTTCCGGCGAAAGAGCGGGAAGGGATATTGCTGTGAACCCTCACGGTCGTTGAAAAATCCAATCATCTCGAGGCAAATCATGCCTTCCACTTTTTCACGGTTCTTCTTCAAACTGCGTGCGTAGTGGTAGCTCCCCATGTCCCGTGTTCGGTAGAACGGGGGCTCTTCAAGGGCAAAAGCGACAAACCTCACGGTCTTTGCCATCCTCACCCCCGCGAGCGCTCTCGACAGCGCCAGCAGCCCCGCTACTCCGCTTGCGTTGTCATCGGCACCCGGTGTCGTACGCACCGTGTCGTAGTGGGCACCGACGACCAGGATCTTTTCAGGGGAAGTGTTCCCGACGAGTTCGGCGATGACATTCTGATAGGTTTTTCCGCTGATCGGAACAGGCTGTCTCGAGGTCTTCAAACCGAAGGAGTTGAATTCGCTGGCTATAGCGTTCCCACAACGTTCGAGCCTGTCGGCATCAAGGTAGGTCCGGACGCCGATCTCTTGCGCTAGTTCGGTCACGACCTTGCGAAGATAAGCCGCGGTATCCAGCATAAAAAAAGGTACCATACCGAATAGCGCGGTGTCAACACGCAATCCATCACCGATCATTTATTTGGTTTTATGAAGGCTCGGTCTTGTTTGTCGAGTCTAAACGGTCATTTCATGTGTCCCACGTGAAGATTTTTTTAACGACCCTCTTTCGAAATTCCGCTATTTGCTCATACGGAACGACACGTATGAGCTCTTCTAGGGTCGTCTCTCCCCTCTTAACTCGCGCGAGACCGTCCTCGATCATAGTCTGCCGCTTACCTTGCGTGAACACAATCTCGCGCAGCGTATGGTTGTCAAGTTTCCTGTTAAGCTCAAGGACCTCTTCACGGGTCGGCACCCACAGTTCCACGATAGGGCGTCTTCCCGAATATCCGGTGTAATTGCACTGTGAGCAGCCCTTCCCGTATACGAACTCCAGTGGCGTGTCCGGCGTTATGAGGAACTCCTTGACAATATGTTCGGGAGGGGCCAGCTTAACCTTGCAGTGCGTGCAGATCGTGCGGACAAGCCGCTGGGCGATGACGCAGCGAATGGTCGATGATATGAGGGTCGGTTCAACCCCTATATCCTGCAACCTGATAATTGAGCTGGTTGCGTCATTCGTATGGAGCGTGCTCAGGACCGTATGGCCCGTCAGTGCGGCCCGGGCGCAGATCGATGCGGTTTCGGCATCTCGGATCTCTCCGACCATGATGTTATCGGGGTCCTGGCGCAGAAAGGATCGGAGCAGACGAGCAAAGGTGTTCCCTACCACATCGTTCACTTCCGACTGACTTATCCCGTCAAGCGAATATTCAATCGGGTCCTCGGCGGTAAGCGTTTTTACGCCTGGCTTGTTCAGCTTCGTGAGAATCGCATAGAGCGTCGTTGATTTGCCGGAACCGGTCGGGCCGGTAACGAGAAAGATCCCCGTGGGCCGTTCAAGCTCTTTGGTCAGCACATCCGCCTGGGACGCCGACAGCCCGAGGCTCTCGAGCGATGTCGGCAGGCCCTTATTGTCCAGTATCCTGATCACGACGTTTTCACCGTACTGTGTCGGGACCGTGGACACGCGGAAATCCACTCTCCGGATGGTACCGTCCTTCTTGACTTTCATTCTGAAGCTGCTGTCCTGCGGACGCCTCTTTTCTGCGATATCCATATCGCAGAGGATCTTGATCCGGGAAACAATCGGTTTTGCCTGGTTGCTGATCGCGATACCTTCCTTGCCGAGGCCGAGCGTCTGGAGCACCCCGTCGACCCGGAAGCGGGCCATCATGCCGTTGGCCGCGCTTTCAAGATGGATGTCGCTTGCGCCGAACTTGATGCCTGTGGAAAGGATCTTACTGACCAGTTGATCCGTATCAGGCCCAAAAAACTGGTCGGCGTACTTAGATTCGGTCGCTTCACGCTCAACATCCTCGGAGAGCTCGAACTCGATCGGCTCGCTCGTCAGGTGCGAGGCGATACTGAACTGCGCCTTGTATATCCTCTGCTGCGCAATCATGATATCGTGCTCCGTGGCAATGACGGGGTTTATTTTCATGTCGGTGGCGACCTCGACCGACCTCATCTCTTCGTTGTTGAGGGGGAAAGCCATGGCAATTGTGAGTGCCCTGCCGACCTTGCAAACCGGCACGATTCTGTGAAGTTGCGCGTAATTAAAATTGATGAAGCGGGACAGTTCCTGGTCGAGAGAGAACCTCTCCAGCGTGAAGTACGGCAGGTCGTACTGGGTGGCGATACACCGGGCGAGCTGGTCTTCTTCGATATAATGCAGTTTCACCAGTGCACGGCCGAGAGGCATGTTCTCCTCTTTGCTGACGGCAAGGGCGTTGCTCAGCTTCACCTCGTCGACGCGCTTCTGTTTAAGAAGAATCTCTCCCAGCTTCTGGCGCTTTCCCTTGTAATCAAGGAACTCCCTGAGAACGATGTCCTGCAGAAAACCTAGCTGGATCAACAATTGGCCTATCGGTTGGTCAGGATACTTTTTTTGCAGCTCAAGGGCCTTCGAGAACTGATCTTCGGATATAAGGCGGTTCCTTATGAGCAATTCCCCAAGCTTATTTCCTGCCATATTTTCTAGCCCCCTTCCATACTGTATAAGATACCATGACAAAATGAATTTGTCAAACCCAAAAAACAATGTTTCTTGACTCTTTTGGCGATTTTCCTTAGACTAAAATTATACATTTGCGCAGTATCCTTTGCGATTGATCCGCTCAGAGAATAAACAGGAAATCGTGTGTTCGCGCGGACGGGAGCCCTGAAGAGGAGGAGGCGTCTTATGCCAAAATTACCGAATCAATACACGAGCATTCGAAAGCGATACAAAAGCCTGGCCAGAGCCGTGGAGAATGTAGGGAAGTCTGCAAAAGCCGCGGGTCCGCTGAACAAGAAGATTGCCGAATTGGTCCAGCTCGCTGCGGCGACGGCCATACGGTCCGAAGGATCCGTGCATTCTCACGTGCGTAGAGCGCTGGCTGCCGGGGCCAAGCCCGAGGAGGTCCGGCATACGGTCATTCTCCTCACAAGTACCATCGGTTTCCCCACGGTGTCGGCTGCCCTCACGTGGCTCGACGACGTGCTTGAAAAGAAGAACAAGATATAAGGCCAGCATGGCTTCGAACGATAATTATCCCGAATCGACACGCGAACTCGATAGATTGAAAGGAGAACCGTCATGTCCACAAAACAGAAAGTAACGATAGCCCGCGAAGAATGCACCAGTTGCGAAACATGCTGGATTACCTGCCCGGAATTCTTCGAGCAAAACCCGACCGACGGCTGGAGTCAGATCGTCGAGAAATACAGGGTGAGCGGCAACACTGCAGAAGGGATTTCTCCTGCAGAACTGGAGGGCAAGGTGCGGGAAGCGGCGGATTCTTGTCCGGTCCAGATCATCCATGTGGGATGATAGCGCGTCAGCCTTCCTTATGAACGCGATCGAGCCATGGCATTAAGAATCGACATTTACATGTCTGAGATCTGCGGGTCCTATCATCAACTTCGCGAACATATGGACCGTGCCCTCGCTGAATTAGGCATGAGGGCCGAAATAACCTATCATACAGTGTATTACGACGAAGCGATCAGCCGAGGGATCAAAGGCTCGCCATCCATATGGATAAACGGGAGTGATGCTTTTGGCGGCGGTAGCGCCGCCGGCATTGCCTGAAGGACCTATATCGACGAGTCCGGGAGACTCAAAAACATTCCGTCAATCAGAATGCTGAAACAGGCGCTCCAGCGGGAGACTAAAGCATAGTACCGGTGACGCTATCGAGACGGATATGCTTGAAAAACACCGATCGTACCCTTCATGACGTTTCGGAGGATATCCGCGTCAAGGATTCCATCGATTGACATGAAGAACTTGGTCTTCATAGGCGATTCCTTGACAGAGTGGTTCGACTGGCAGAGACGGCTTCCAGAGCAACATGTTACCAACCTCGGCATATCAGGTGAACAAGTTGAAGAGCTGCTGGACCGCAGAGACAGGATACGGATGCAGATCGACAATCCGGACTGCATATTCCTCATGACCGGCATAAACAACATCGTTTTGGAACAGTACGATATAATTGGCCCATACGGCGATATCGTGCGGGACCTGACGACGTGGTACAAAAAAGCGATCATCGTGGTCCAGAGCATCCTGCCTGTAGCCCTGGGATGGATCAGCAATAATACAATAAAGGAAACCAATGACCATTTGAAACAGATAGCACATGAATATGGGGCAGAATATCTTGATATCTACAGTCTTTTTGTCGATTCGAAGGGGAACCCCAAAAGCGAGTATCTTCAGGATGACGGGGTGCATCTGAGCAGTAAGGGATATGGCATGTGGGCAAAGGAATTGGAGAGGTTCCTAAAAAAAATTTCTTAAATATATTCTGGCATTATATCTTCAAATCATCAAAGCATACCCTAAAAATACCCTTCTTTAATCCTTTACTAATCTGACAAGAGAGATATACTTTAATTAGGCCTTAAGTATTATATTCTGCGTTATAAATACTTGTGCAACTCTTTGAATCATAGTGTTTATTCGAAAGGAGGCAGGATGGGAATCCTTCAAGGCATGAACGCAGAACATCTTGTTCTCATGTTTTTAGACCGAGGCATCACTGAGGACATGATAGATCGAGCGATGAAAACACTGGTCGGCAATGACTGGAGAGATACCAAGGCGTCCGTGTGGTTTAACAGACTTCAGAATGACGGTTTTATCGTGCACGATAACGCGGATATTTTCATCGACGACCTGGAAGCTCTCGTTAAAGGCAGAATCACGCTCGATGAGCTGTACAGAAGGGGTTGACGGACGGGTTAAGAGGCGTCCAGAACACATTAGCTGGACGGATTTAATGAAAAGCATCACTTTTTTTTGAAATCTGTACCCGTTTTCGTTTGAGCCTCCCGTTTCTCATCGCCGTGCAGGACCTGAGGCACAATCATCCACCCAACCGCCCATCGGCCGTCATCGAAACGTCTTAGACAGACCATCCCTCCCATTTTAAAGTCTATAAGCATTTTCTCTTTGTCCCCGCTGAGGAGCAGGCCAGCGAGCCGCGCCAGGTGCGGGAGATGCCCTACAAGCATGATATCATCGTTCATTCCAGCGACGCGCCTGGCCCAAATCGAGGGATCATCCGTCGGCGCCAGGCCATCGGTCTCAGACAGACCCTTCTCCAGATTAAGGTGGTCGGCAAGTATCTGCGCCGTCTGCATGGCTCGCGCCTTGCCGCTGTGATATACCCTGCCGGACTTCACATTTATCATCTTCGCAGAGGCCGAGACGTCGCGCACATCTTGAACTCCCTTCTCGGTCAGCCCACGAGCCGGGTCTTCTTCTTCGCTCTTGGCTTCAGCGTGCTGCACAAGATAGAGTAACATTGGTCCTCCCTCCATGTATGCTAGTGCAGAGTCATTGCAAGCCCGTGGAGACGATCCCGATTCATCGCCGAGATGTAAGTCGCCATTGCCCGCAAAACCTGTACCGCCTCAAAACAGTTCTCCTCGCTACGACAAAAGGTGAGAATTTTTGATTCACACGCATATAGATCCCGTGTTCTTCCAAGACCAAAGCGTGTTATAATTATATCGCAATTGACAGGAGACAGCGCCCATGAAATGGCCGAAGACATTGACCATCGAGGACGCGCGGAAAGCGCAGAATTTTCTCTCCAGGAAAGTTCAACTCTCTCCTCTCAAGAAAGAGCCGAGATACATCGCCGGAGTCGATGCGGCCTTTTCGGATGACCAGGTGTTTGCCGCCGCTTGCCTGTATCTCTTTCCGGAGCTTGCCCTCATCGAGCGGCAATTTGCAGTTCAAAAACTCTTGTTCCCCTACGTCCCGGGATTTCTCTCGTTCCGTGAGGGCCCTGCGATCATGACGGCTCTCGAAAAATTAGCACAGAAACCCGACCTTCTCCTTGTTGATGGTCAGGGCATCGCACATCCCAGGGGTGTCGGGATTGCCTCACACCTCGGCGTGCTATTGAATCTCCCGGCAATCGGCTGTGCAAAGTCAAGGCTGGTCGGTGAGCACAACGATCCCGGCATCAAGAGAGGGAGATGGTCTCGGCTTATTTACGGGGGGAGAGCGGTTGGTGCTGTCGTAAGGACGAAGGACGGTGTCAGACCGCTGTTCGTGTCGCCCGGCCACAGAGTAAACACGGACGACGCGATACGCCTCACCATCGCCTGTAGCGGCAAACACAGGATACCGGAACCACTCAGATGCGCGGACATGCTTTCGAGAAAAATGAAAAAGATTTGACTTCACACCGTTCTAGACGTCATCTACGTCCGTCTGCTCTCTTCCGGGGGACAGGGTCTAAGAATGATTGTCTCCGTCCGTAATCGGTATCCCAGTTCAAACCCTTTTCAGGATGAGAGGCAGGTGCACCTTGAGATCCAGTGCCTCGAGCGCGGCTTCCCGCAGTTTCTCTTTTCCGAGGTCTTCCTTCCCTGTCATTTCTTCGATATCGATCCTGACCACGCCTGTTATCTTGAGTTTTTCCTCTGAGAAATCGCCGTAGCCTCCCTCAGGCTGATACTTCTCCATAAGAGACTTCAATGCACGCCTTCTTTCCGATTCATCCTCAATTATGCGGGCTCGTCCCCGTATGATCACGCTGCGGTAGAGATACTCGGCCTTACAAGGGCTTCCATCGGTCCTAACCAGTGCTATGGGCAGATCGACCTCGAAACAAACCCGGCTATCGCGCCTGATGTCATCGATCTTTTCTCCTTCCTGCGCAGTGTGAAAATAGATTGTATTATCGCAATACGCGAAGTTGAGCGGCTTTACCATGGGGTATCCGTCTTTGCCGACGGTCCCCAGTCTGCCGATATGGCAAGTATTCAACAAGTCAACGAGCAGGTTCTTATCCTTGATCTCCTTCTTCGATTGACGCATGGGGGCCTCCTCCCCTGCATGACCACACATGACTGGCGGTCTCAGCATCTCTTACCACAATTCCATTGGAGAGCCCGGCATATAAAGATAAACCCAAATCCTGGATCTCAAATCAAAAGAAGTGCTTTAAAAGGCGAGCAATTCTGAGTTTCTGCCATTCGTTACTAATTGAGACATCGCAGCTCTCCAGTCGATCCTCCTATTCGGCAAGGTCCGCCTCTACCTCGAGAAAGATCTGGATCTCTTTTCCCGCCACCAGTCCGCCCCCTTCCATCAGCTCACTTCCCCACATGATACTGAAATCCTCGCGGTTCACTGTCGTCGAACCCGAGAAGCCTATCGTGGTTTCATCGCCATAGGGGTTCTTTCTCGGTCCGGAGTACTCGCCTTCGAACGTGACGGGGCGGGTCATGCCGTGCATCGTCAAATTGCCGATCACCCGGCAGCGCATACTATTGATAAATCGGACCTCAGTGCTCTTGAAGGTGATCGTGGGATACTTGACCCCATCAAAGAAATCTTCTGTCAGAAGGTGCTCGTCTCGTTTTTTGATTCCCGTATTCACACTGGTGACATCGATATCAACCACCACAGATGTCCGTGACGTGTCGGAAGGATCGAAGTGAATCGTTCCCCTCATCCCGTTGAACTGTCCCCGTACGTGCGCGAGCATCATGTGCCTGATGGCGAAAGCAACACAGGAGTGATCTGAATCAATAATCCATTTAGCCATATCCGCCCCCCTCTCCTTTATTTACCTGTAACTATTTTATACAATTTTTCAACAATCTGTGCAACTTAATAAAATCTTACTGGGCTCTCTTCTCTCTTGCTAAAAGCTCACCCGGAGATTTATAATACGGCGTCGATTATGAGTGACGAAGGGGAGAGTTTGTGAGCAAGAAGGCAGTTGCACTTATATCGGGTGGTCTCGATAGTGTATTGGCCGCGAGAGTGATCATGGAGCAGGATTTCGACGTGATCGGGCTCTACTTCACATCGGCTTTTTCAAAGAGCTATGGCCACGAACGCGATACCCACGCCGCACTGGTCTCGAAGGCTATTGGCATCGATCTCCGCGTCATAGACATGGGAGAGGACTATATCGATGTCGTCCGGAACCCAGCGCATGGCTACGGCAAGCACACCAACCCCTGTATAGACTGCAAGATATTTATGTTGAGAAGGGCAAAATCCGTAATGCAGGAAGTGAACGCCCCCTTCGTTGTAACCGGCGAAGTCTTAGGGCAACGACCCATGTCACAGCGACGCGACGCGCTGCGGGTGATCGAGCGTGACGGGGATGTGAAAGGCATGGTACTCCGTCCCCTTTCGGCGAAGCTGCTTCCCCCTACCAAAGCTGAACAGGACGGACTGATCGACCGTGAAAAGCTCCTTGGCATTAGCGGCCGGTCGAGGAATGTCCAACTCAGGCTGGCCGAACGTTATGGTATCCGAGGATACTCCACCCCCGCCGGCGGCTGTTTGCTCACGGATAAAAACTTTTCCGATAAGCTCCGCGACCTGTTTGAGGATAAGAAGGCCGTAACTCTCAGTGACATCAGGCTGCTCACGGTGGGTCGCCACTATCGGATCGGCGCGGGCGTCAAGATCGTTCTCGGCCGCGACAACGGGGAGAACCAGTTGCTCATACAGTTGGCTTCAAGCGGTTATCATTTGTTCATGCCTCACAATTTTCCCGGCCCTGTGGCCCTCCTGAGTGTAACCCCTTCGCAGGAAATCAAACAGACCATCGGCCGCCTTATCATTACATACAGCAAGCAGGTGCCCGGCCGGGTCCGACGCATACGGTATAATGATGAGATATTTGATCCCGGGGAACCGCTACCCATCGACAGCCCCCGGCTGAGGCGCGTGGGAGCGGATTGACTGAAAAAATCTATCCAGCATTCGCGAAACGTGGCGCCTACAATTCCCCTCTCCACCCCAATCCCTCTGCCTCCCATAAGATGTATCGTGTCGTATTCCCCGACAACTGTTTCTCCACTCTCCCCGAAAAAAAATGATACAATAATTATGAACGATTTTCGTCCTGCCTGCTCCGACTTGAGAAAGGGAACTGTGCCCGAGATAACCTTACAGGCTGTCACCGAATATCTCACGGCGCTCCATGCCCGTCCGGTGCGCGTGATTTCCATGACGGAGGCGGGAAAGCTGGAGCCGGGTGAAGACCTCAAGGCCTTCGGGTATGGTTCTCCTCTGTTCTTGGAATATGAAGTCTCGGGGGAGCGGAAGATGGCCGTACTCGAGACCATGGCGCCGTCGTCGTACGGGCATGATCATTTCTCTGATCGAGCCCAGGCCATCCTCTGGGAGCACTCGGCGTTCAACAATCTCCCGCGTCATGTTCGCTCCCTTGACAGCGGTGCCTTCTTGGATTCGAATACGATCATCTCTACCGGCAAGGCAAAGGAGTTCTTTCTGCTCACGGAGTTCGTGACCGGGCAGGGATATTTCAAGGATCTCGACCGGATCAAGAACACCGGCAGCGCCACGCCAGAGGATTTTCAGAGGACCATAGCGCTTTCGAACTACCTTGTCGAAGTCCACTCCATGAAACTAGACTCGCCCAATCTCTACACGCGGCGAATCCGCGACCTCGTGGGCCACGGCGAGTGCATCATGGGGCTGATAGACAATTATCCCGAAACATTCGAGTTCATCAGCGCGCCGCTTCTCAAAAAGATAGAAACAGCTTGCGTAGAATGGCGTTGGCGCATCAAAGATCGTTCGCACCGCCTTTGTCGCGTGCACGGAGACTTCCATCCGTGGAACATCCTGTTCCGGGAGGGAACGGACTTTACGCTCCTCGACCGATCACGCGGAGAGTGGGGAGAGCCGGCCGACGATACGACTTGCCTGAGCATAAATTATCTGTTCTCTTCGCTGTTGCGATCCGGGAGGCTTGAGGGATCGTTCGAACAGATGTTCAAGCGGTTCTGGGAGAACTATCTTGCGAAAACCGGCGACCGGGAGATGCTCGAAGTCGTCGCGCCGTTCTATGCCTGGCGGGGACTCGTGATCGCGAGCCCGGTCTGGTACCCAGGCCTCACTTCGGGAGTGCGGAAAACCATTTTTACATTCATCCGGAACGTACTCGCGGCCGAACGGTTCGATCCCGCGGACGTCAACAGGTATCTCACATGAGCCCTGATCAAGGCTTTGCCGTGTGGGTAACGGGGCTCCCAGCGTCGGGCAAGAGCTCCATCACCCGAGAACTAACTAAAAAATTGGAGGAGGAGGGAGTGCCTATTGTGGTGCTCCAATCGGATGAGATGAGGAAGATCCTCACGCCCGAACCGACTTACAGCGAAAAAGAGCGGAAGCAGTTCTACCGGACCCTTGTCCTGATCGGTGAGCTGATCACGCGGAGCGGTATAAATGTAATCTTCGATGCAACCGCAAACCAGAGGAACTATCGAGACTATGCTCGTTCACTGATACGGAAATTTGTTGAGGTGTATGTGGTTTGCCCCCTGGAGGTCTGCATGAAGCGCGATCCAAAAGGGATTTACGGACGCGCAAGGTCAGGCAAGGCCTCAACCGTGCCCGGTATTCAGGTCTCCTATGAACCGCCTCTTCAGCCGGAAGTCACCTTGAGCTGTCAAGACCCGCCAGCGTCGGGCGCTAAGGCCATCGTCGACACACTCAAGTGGCTGCTGTACATATAAACAGTTCTTTACACCCTATTTGCGAAACTCATTTGACTGCGCCTGACCCGTCCGATACAATGTCCGATAATTATGGGCAAAAAAGTCACGTACGAGCGCTGGATAAACCTATTTCTTCCAGATGGATGGACCGAGAGGGAGGAAATGGGATTTGTTTTATTGGAAAAGGAAGGTTGGCCAGGGATGGTGCAGCTTTCATTCATAGAGCGGGAGGAAACCAAAACCACGCCAGTGGAAGCGGCACGCATCCTCCTCGAAGACACGCTTGAGGAACGGGATATTCCTTTTCCGCGCGAAGCGGTAAAGGTTGAAGATAGGGGGGATCTCGGAATAGCGACGCTGGATTACAGGTTCCAGGAACGCGAAGAGCCGACCCACTGGCGCATATGGTTCCTCGTGGACAGGACTCACGCCCTCATGGCCGCCTATGTCTGCAATCCCGAGTACGATGAACCCTACCTAACTGAAGCCACTCGCATCATTGCTGATATAGAATTCATTCCGAGCATGAACGACTGACCTTCGTGTCTCAGGCAAACCGGAATCAAAGAATTATCGTCACGGAAACACAGATACACCGATGTCAGACGAACGGCAGGACTGTAAATGATGAGGGGGCACACCAGCGAAGATGCACCCGAATGATGTTGCCCGTCTACGTCTTAATCCATATCCCTTTTCCCCGATTTGCATCGATATCTCATCGTATCACCAGTAAACTTGAAAGAATATTCCCGGCGATGCACTAAACATACTCGCGCAGCAGCTTGCTTCTGGCGGGATGGCGCAGTTTCTTGAGCGCCTTGATCTCAATCTGCCTGATCCGCTCCCGGGTGAGATTGAAGTACTTGCCGACCTCTTCGAGCGTATGCTCGCTGCCGACGCCGATGCCGAACCGCATCCGAATGATCTTCTCTTCCCTCTCGGTGAGCGACGAGAGCACCTCCTCGATTCGGCTGGAGGCCTCACTGTTCTCGAGCGTCTTGAACGGCGAGACTGACTTCTCGTCGATGATGACGTCTTTGAGCTCCTTCTCTTCCGAAAGGATCGGTGTCTCCAAGGATACCGGCTCCTGGATTGCACGCAAGATCTCATTCACCCGCACCACGGACAGCCCCATGATCCTCGCCACTTCTTCGGGAGCTGGTTCCCTTCCTTTCTCGCGCATGAACTTGGTGTAGATGCGACTGATACGCGTGCTCTCTTCGATCAGGTGAACTGGCAAGCGGATAGTGCGTGCTTGGTCCAGTATGGCGCGTGTGATCCTCTGCCGGATCCACCAGGTAGAATAGGTGCTGAACTTCGTCCCTTTTCCCGATTCATAACGGTCAGCCGCCTTCATGAGCCCGATATTGCCTTCCTGGATCAGGTCGAGGAGCGTCAGGCCGCGATTTACGTACTTTTTGGCGATTGAAACGACGAGTCTGAGGTTTGCCTTGCATAGTTCGTCCTTTGCGATTTTCACCCTCATTTCCTCTTTATCGATGCGGTTAACGATGTCTTTAAGCGTTGCCTCGTCGAGTCCGAGTTTCTCCATCTCGGTAGTGACGCCGCGCTCAACCTGCTTCCCGATAAACTGGAGCTTCTTAAGCATCTTCTCGATCTCACGGAACGATAGGCTCATCTCATTGATCGTAGCCGTCGCGCGCTCCATGTCCCGTCTCGCTACCTGCCTCTTTAACCTGTTATAGAGTCGCAAGAAAGCAACTTCATACGAATCGTTCCACTCACCGGGAAAGCGAAGGATGTCCTGGGCCTTGACAAGACCCTGCTTTATGTTCGCACCGAGTGCCAATACCCTCGGGATAGCAAGGGGCGAGCTCAAAGCAATGGTCTTGAGCTCGACTTTGCCCGCCTCAAGCATGCGGACATACTCCTGCTCTTCCTCGATCTTGAGCATGGGAAAACGACCGACGGATTTGAGGTAGGTGTCAACTAGATCAGCGCCTCCAGCGACCTCTTCAGCAGTCTCTGTGACCTCAATAGAAGAAGGCTCTCCCTCCTCTTCTTCCTCGGAGAGATCTTCTGCGAGTTCTTCCAGGACATCTTCAGGCACCCCTTCGGGATAACCGCTTTTCTCCTCTGATAATGCCGTCTTAGCCATGCTTCCTGCCTTTCATCTTCTCTGTTTAAATTATATCAAAATCCAAAACCGCGTCAAACACTAATTTTATTGCCCACTTTGGTGAAAAATCTAACCGATCGCACTACAGACAGAAAAAAACGGAAACACTTTTATGTTTAGTATGACTAATTTTTATGTTACACTTGCGTTGTGGACGTTCTATATGTACTTTTCCCCATTTCCGGAGTAAAAACATGGGTTTTTCTCCCTCCTCTTGTCGCGCTCCTGGTGTCGAGCTTCACATCCATGGCAGGTGTATCCGGAGCGTTCATCCTCCTTCCTTTTCAGATGAGCATACTTGGCTTCACCAGCCCCGCAGTTAGCTCAACGAATATCGTATACAATATCGTCGTAATCCCAAGTGGCATATACCGCTACTTCAAAGAAGGGCGGATGGCCTGGCCCCTCACATGGGTCATGATCGTGGGGACCCTGCCTGGTGTATTTTTCGGTTATTATCTCAGAATTCTTTACTTACCCAACCCACGAACTTTTAAGTTCTTTGTCGGTCTGGTTCTATTCTACATCGGCGGACGTCTCTTGTATGAGGTTTCCGGCAAAGCACAGGCTAAAAAGGCCAATATGAACGTGTTGGACCAGAAGTTCGCAGAAAGGGCTGGCCTCATTAAGGAAAAGCGCCATTCGCAGCGGCGGCAGGACTCCCGCCGGAAGCAGTGGTCAAAACCATTACGTTTAATCTCAGGACCATTGAATATGAGTTTTGGGGCGAACGGTTCCGGTTCAGCGTTCCTGCGATGTTTCTGCTTGCCTTCGTGGTCGGAGTCGGCGGCGGAACATACGGCATAGGCGGCGGGGCCATCATCGCCCCGTTCTGCGTAAGTGCATTCCATCTGCCGGTCTACACAGCGGAGGGAGCTGCTCTATTTGGAACATTCCTGACGTCGATCGCAGGCGTGGTTTTTTACAGCACCCTGCCGACAGCAAAGGGGCTCTTCGTCTCCCCTGACTGGGCGCTGGGCTTTCTATTCGGCATCGGCGGCTTCGTCGGCATGTACATCGGCGCTCGCCTCCAGAAATTTATTCCTCAGATACATCAAGGTCATGCTCGGGATCATGATTGTATCTCTGGCGTTCAGGTATATCTCGCAGTATTTCATGCATTAGGGATTCCGACGAACGACGAAAAGATTGGGGTTGACTATATAGAGGGTATCATTATGTTGCGGCGGGGGAAAATGATCACCGGTAACTGCTGGATGGGTTTCAATGATACCGGGAATCCATTAGGTCATCGGCAATTGCCTCGAGATTGAAGTCGGCTATCACTTGCCCGTAATCTGGATCGTATCGATACGATTTCTGGCCGGCTACATTATTAAAAAACTCATGCATTACAGACACGGTAGCCCTATCCCATTCTTCTTGTTATGTCTCCGTAATAGTTACGCTGGTTTTTCAGTAATCGCTTCATACATCTGGAACATCATTTATTTCAACATCCTGCTCCCCGGCTTTATCGGTATGCTCCCTGCCCTGCACAGGGGGCAGGCCTCAGGGGAATAAGTCGGGACATCGAGAGTTAAGAGGGATTTGTAAGGAACGCCCAGATCGGCCTTACCACCGGAGCGGTCCACCAGAGATCCTGCAGCGATTACCACGCCTCCGGCCTTCTCAACGACTTCTATGGTCTCCTTTGTCGATTTCCCCGTTGTGATCACATCCTCCACGACGAGCACGCGCTCCCCCGGTTTTATGGAGAACCCGCGTCGAAGCGTGAGTTCGCCCGATACCCGCTCGGCGAAAAGTGCGCGGACACCAAGGGCTCGTGCCGTTTCGTGAGATACGAACACTCCGCCAAGCGCAGGCGCAATGACGACCTCAATCTTGGAATCCTTGAAATACTCAGCCAGTGCGGCGCAGAGTTTGGTCGCCATATCCGGCTGCTGGAGCACGAGCGCGGATTGAAGATACTGCTCGCTATGAAGGCCTGACGAGAGCAGGAAGTGTCCCGTGAGCAACGCCCCGGTCATCTTGTAAATGTCTAATACCTGATCTGAAGTCATAGTCAATGCCCCTTAGATTTATTTGCAGCAGAGTTCATCAGGGCATGTGGAGAAAAGTGATAATCCCAAATCAAGGCTGCATCTCCCGGATCGGATGTTCAACAGCCCCCTGAGAAGTCCCCTGAATTTGAACACGTTATTTGCCGTCACCCCAGCCTTTTCTTGCATTCCTAAGTTCCCTGGCGGCTCACTAATTTTTATTCCAGTTCTTCAAGGATTCTCTTCACCGCCGACTTCCGGTCTTTCGCCTTTAGAACCGGTCTTCCAACCACGAGGTAGTCTGCTCCGACCGCAAAGGCCTCGGCAGGCGTCATGATCCTCTTCTGGTCGTCCTTGCCGGCCCAGGCAGGCCGCACGCCCGGGGTGAGAATAATGAAGTTTCCGCGCACCGTCCGGCGCAAGATTTTGACTTCCTGAGGCGACGCGACCACGCCATGCATGCCGGCTCGTTGAGCAAGCCGTGCCAAGTGGCACACTTCCCGCTGAAGCGAGCGAGTTATCTTCAGTTCCCGGCGCAGGCTCTTCTCATCTATGCTTGTCAGGATCGTGACCGCGAGCACAATAGGCGCCGGCAGATTGTGCCGTTCAGCCGTCTCTCTCACGGATTCAGCGGTCGCCTTCATCATGTCGAGCCCGCCGAGCGCGTGGACATTGAATATGCTGACGCCAAGCTTCACAGCCTCGGCAGAGGCCTTTGCCACGGTGTTCGGAATGTCATGGTATTTGAGGTCGAGAAATACCTTTCCGCCTCTGCCGGTGATCCTACGGACAATGTCGGGACCGTAAGCCGTGAAGAGTTGATGACCGACCTTGAACATGCCCAGGTCATCCTTGAGTTCAGCAACAATCTCGAGTGCTTCCCGGTCACTGTCGACATCCAGGGCGAGGACAAGACGGTCTCTTGCAGTTAAGGCAGCAGTCATGAAATACCGTCCCGGGGAAGAAAGATAGACTTCAGCAAGGGGAGTCAGGCGCATCGTGAATCATTGAATTCCGCCTTCTGACTTCTTCCAATTTAGTATATCCTGAGCAGGCTCAGAAGCCTGTCTTTAAAAATCTCCGCCAACGTTTGCAGGCTAGATACACTTAGAAAATCATCCGCATTGTTTGAAAACAGGATCCACACCTCGGCGGGAAAATCCTGGGTCTCCTGCGCCAACTCGACGCGCAGGTACACCTTCGGAAGGGCTCTCACGATGATAGCCATATCGCTGTTAATGAGGCTCGGCACCTCTTTGGCATCAAGCATCGGCAGGAGGGCTTTCGATCGCGTAATGATCTCGGCCGCGTACTGTACAATTGGCAGCTCTACTTTCTTCCTGAAGGCAGGCGCCGGACTGACCGAGAAATCACTGATAGTGCACCAAGGCGTCATGGCCAGCGTTGTGCCGTCGGAGAACAGATAGTCGACAATCACAGCTGCATGCCCCTCGGGAGCCTTTTGCCCGTGGAGAAAGATCCCTCCGTGGCGGACGACGTATTCCTGGCCAAACATGGCGAGCAGCAGGGCATCTTCTTCTTCGTTGTAGAGGGCGTTGATCCGGTCGGCCAATTTCGGGAATGAGCTGTGCTCCAGGGCTTTCACATTAACTCCGTTCCGTGCGTAGTTTGGGGGGATTACATCCTCCCCGGCCCGTAGACCGGGGAATCCGAATCAGAAGTGACTTTTTATATGGCGTGCTTGTGAACGTCCCCGATCCGTGGGCTGATGTCCGGTATTCCTCCAAGAAATCCTGTTGACCTCAAGCTGTGCCAGGCAGCCGCAACTCCAAAAGCCCTGGTTTCGGGACTGGTGTCCTTATTCACGGTGACAGTGAATGGATTCACGATCATCGATATCGTGGATGCAAGTGCGGGTATCAGTTTTATGCCGTCAACCTTGACTGACGACAACCCCATACTGATTGTCAAAGAACAATGCAGTAAATATAGCAAACAAGCGGCTAAAGAGCAAATAGAAAATCAGCAAACCCCGAAGTGACAGAGTTTTTTTCAGCGCAACTTGAGAGCAAGAAGAAAGGACAATAGAAAAGTGGCAGCTGCGGTGTGAGCTGATGAAAATGCAGGTTGATGGAAGCCGGGAGGACAGGCAGTAGAGAAGAACCGCATCCTATGCTTCCCGCTTCATTCGCTTGATGATCTCCACGAGAAGATCCTGCAGGTTTATCTGCAGCTTAATGATGTCGGCAGGTAGGCGCTCTTCGAAACGATACTCGGCATCCTCCCACAAAAAGAGGCTGTAGATGATGTTCTTCACCTGGATCTTCAACCCGCTGAATAGGTCCTTCGGGGAAAGAAAGCCATTCTCTACCAGGACTGCACCGAGCTTTTTGAAACCAACGCCCTTGCTGTGCAGCTTGAGAGCGGCCTCCATTTTTTCCCTCGAAAGCATGCCCTCTCGCACGAGTGTCTCGCCGAGGCGGTCT
>Ga0187777_10000039_pt1 | contig 90811 bp, 99 predicted proteins | sample 1015_Q2_SP5_10_M_FD_132416 | JGI IMG/M metagenome (GOLD analysis project Ga0187777, IMG submission 132416) | Tropical peat soil microbial communities from peatlands in Department of Meta, Colombia - 1015_Q2_SP5_10_MG | ecosystem: Environmental > Terrestrial > Soil > Wetlands > Peat | place... | reverse complement strand
GGCGGCACGACAATATCGACGTGGTGCGGGAAGTTTTGCTCGACGAGCTTTGCGCTTTGGCGGCCTTTGTAGCGGCTCATGATTAATGGGCCAAAAGTAAAAGCAAACCCACGACCACGATGATGCCTAAGAACGTCAAGACATGCTGCCGGACACTGGGCTCGCTAGCGTCATCTGCCATAGGTATCTCCTGTTAAGTGCCGTACTTTTGAGAATAAATTTGGCTGCCAGTCTGCTAGCGTAAATTGGGGGCGCTAACTTTGCATGCTATCCAGGAGATCGTCATGTCACGACGATTAATGACTGCCGTTGCAGCCGTTTCCGTTGGCATCTGGTTTTGTCCGAGCGATGCCGTGGCCGATAGTGTCCCGAATTGGAATGTAACCACGAGCTGCCGCGGCGCAGCCGAGGCCGGATCTGCGCAAGACGCTGCCGTTAACTTGCAACGCTGTCTCGACTCGGAGAAGCACACACGCGAGCAACTCGACAAAGACTGGTCGACTTTCCCGGCAGCTGATCGAGTCAGATGCGTCAAGACGCAAACGTTCTCGCCAACGTATAGCGAGCTTGCGACCTGTCCCTTCCGAAAATTTGATCCATCTAGATTCGCACCGTGAGGCAGAATCATCGCATCATCAAGTTCGATGCCTGTGATCCTGCATTTGCTCGCGCTGTTCGTCGCCGACGTATTTAGGTCGCGACGCAGGCTGGAAGCCGAGAACCTATTTCTCCGTCATCAGCTCAACGTCGCTTTGAGGCGGGCGCCGCCTGGTTTGCGGCTGCACGGCGGTGACCGGGCGTTGTTGGTATGGATGACGCGGATTTGGCCCAGTCTGCTCGATGTATCCCAGGTCGTGAAGCCGGAGACCATCTTGCGGTGGCATCGCTCGGGTTTCCGCGCCTTCTGGCGCTGGAAATCCAGAAATAGGGTAGGGCGGCCGAAGGTCGATCGTGAACTACGCGATCTCATCCGGCGGATGAGTAGAGAGAATCCACTATGGGGTGCGCCGCGGATCCATGGCGAACTCCTGATGCTGGGATTCGAGGTTGCTCAGTCGACAGTCTCCAAATACATGGCGCGGGGTCGGAGGCCACCGTCGCAATCCTGGAAGACTTTTCTTCAAAACCAAGCTGAGGCGATCGCTGCAATTGACATGTGCGTGGTCCCGACGCTGACCTTTGATTTTTTGTTTGCGTTTCTGGTTCTGGGTCACGGCCGGCGGCGACTGTTGTGGTTCGATGTGACACGGCATCCGACGGCCGAGTGGCTGGCGCGGCAGATCACCGAGGCATTCCCTTGGGCTTCGGCGCCGACCTACTTGGTGCGCGATAATGACGGTGCATACGGACATGTCTTCTCGCGCCGGGTGATGGCCATGGGAATCCGTGACCGGCCGATCGCACCCCGGTCACCGTGGCAAAATGGTCATATGGAGCGTCTGATCGGCACCGTGCGACGCGAGTGCCTGGATCGAATGCTGATTTTCAGCGAGGCGCACCTGCGGAAAATTCTGACCTTGTACGCCTCCTATTATAATGAATCGCGCACGCACTTATCGCTGCACAAGGATGTGCCGCTGGGTCGATCGGTCCAACGACACGGAACTATTGTCGCTACGCCCGTTCTGTCGGGGCTGCATCATCGCTACGCGCGGATATGATTTTCGGAAAGGACAGGCACCTTTGCTTCTGCATAGGACTCAATTAGCCACTCCGTAGCCGCCTCGATGGTGGCAATCGGATAGCCGTCGGCCTTCTCACCAGCGCGAATGGCCCGCAAGTGTTGCAGTAGCCCGCGGGCGTAAGCGTGTAGCCTCTCTGGCCGGCGCTCGACAAAACGAAATTCGGGATCGACGAGTGGCAGCTGGGTACTTTCTGTCACGAACTAGGCTCCCACGCGCGCAAACCAAACCTGAATATTGTGTCTTGCCACTACTGAAGCGACTCAGTCTCGCTGCTGAGGAAGGATAGCCTCGCTGCTCCGCGGGCAGGGAAGAGATTGCCAAATTATTGAAGTTCAGTCGTTTTTACCCGGGAACGCTCGGCCTCCTCCCTGCATTTTGGCAAAATCTCCCTGCATTTCCCAAAAATGCAGGGAGAGACAGGTTCGAGATCGACTGCGTCCGCCACCACGCAGTGCGCATATCATCCGGTCACCGAGCCTTTGCGAGGAAAGCTCGCATTAGCGTGCCGTGTCTGACGTGGAATTCTTGGGGTATCCAGCGCGGGCGGAAGTCTGGGATGTCCCGGCAAACGCCTGAAAATAGAACGGGCATTCGCTTTTTGTTCGCTGATGGACGTGGGGCTCTCGGCAGCCGCACTGATTGCGCTTGTCGCCTTTGCCATTTTGATGCCTGAGACAGCGGACCGGTAAGAACGTCCACGTTTGAGGTAAAGCGGATGCGATGCGGCCATCACGAATGACCCAGGACGGACATTCTCACTTGCTCGACGGTTTAATTTTACATTCTGTCAATTGTTGCCCACGCTTGAGCGTGACGGCTGTCTTCGTAATTCTTAATGTAATGCCGCCTTTCGCGTAGCGTGATCCTGACATGGATAGGCGCTTTGGAAGCGTCAGGGCCTTTCCGTCAAGTTGCAGATGCGCTCGTCTGTCGCCCTCAAAGAAAGCAGCGATAAATTCAGAGCCGTCGCGACATTGGTACGTAAAGAATGTTTGCGCGCGGGCGGGTAACTGACCGGCTAAAATAACCGCGGCGCAAAAAAGAGTTATGGATATCTGGCGGCGCATCGCATTTGCGCTGGGGTTATTTTCGGTCTCGCTGAGTCAAGCTTGCAATCTGAGAGCGGTGGTGTTTCCACATTTCGTAAGGCACAAAGATGTAGCCAAGCAGCGCCCAACTATCATGCATGTTACCGCTACCCGGCTCGGAAATTCCACTAACCTCTTTAATGCGAGCGGGGCAAACATTCCGGCAAGCCACACAAGAGCAATCGTCAGGGCTTTTCCCCAGCCAAGGCTGGCCGCGACGTAGGCCGAATAAGCGCGCAAATAATCGCCAAAATCCCGCATTTGTTGAGCCTAGCACACAACTTTACGCGTGATGGGCAGCACGACTATCGCTGGGGACTTGGTCGCGTTCCCGCATGCCGTAGTCTCTAATCACGCCGGCCACGCGCAGCCGATAATTGGAGAAAACCTCGCGGCGGCCTTTCGCCTGTGCCACCCGGTGTTCGTTCGTTGTGCGCCAAGCCTGCACCGCGGCTTCGTCCCGGAAAAACGACAGTGACAGGATTTTGCCAGGCTCATAGAGGCTTTCGAACCGTTCGATAGAAATAAAGCCGTCGATTTTCTCCAACAGCGGTTTCAGATCGGCGGCGATGTTCAAGTAGTCCTGCTTGCGGTCCGGCTTTGGCCAGACCTCAAAGATGACTGCGATCATTATCCTGCCTCCTAGCCAGCCAAAAGAGCGGAAGCGCCATGGTTTTGCTGGCGCCGGCGAAAGTTAGCAGCGAACCGCTGCCGTCCACAAACCGGACAGTACACTGCTGCAGGACGAAACGAAGAAGGCCACTACAAGCGACGGAAGGCCGACGGCTGCTGGCGCGCGGGTCGTGCATCATTTAGGGTTACGTGAAAGCGGGTGAGAGGGAGTGACGGCAATGCAGGCGATGGTACCGGGCGTCACCAAGGCCAATTCGGGTCTGGATGGAATCGTTTGGAGTATTCTGGGACAAACCTACGTCCCCAAGCAACTCACGGAAGCTTCGTTCGCCTGGCACGCGACACTGCCGCCGACTACGTTCGTGCCGCCGCATATTCATCCGACTCAAGACGAATTCATCTACATGCTGGAAGGACGCATGGATGCTTTGATCGACGGCAGGGAATTCATCGCGACAGCCGGTGATCTGATCAAGTTGCCGATGGGCATCCCGCACGGGCTGTTCAACAAGTCCGACCAGGTCCTTAAATGTTTGTTCTGGGTGACTCCAACGCGCAAGCTTTATGACCTGTTTTGGGCGATCCATTCGATGAAAGAACAGAATCCGCCGGACGTCGTTGCACTGTCCGCCAAGCACGAAGTCAACTTCCTGCCACCGCCTCCAGGCGCCTAGGCAACTTTGCCTGGTTTGTTGACCTGCTCCTTTGCGAAGCCCGCCTTGGCGGCATAGCCGCGGACGATTGCCTTGCGGTCTTCATAAGACAGCACGTTGTCGATATTGTCGAAACCGTCGGGCGCGCGCTGTTCGACTGCATCGATCACGCCCTCCGGTCCGCCGGAGCGGTTCGACTGCACGATCTGCGCCGTCATCGGCAGCCGCTCACGCTCATAGGCCCATAACGCCTGTCCGGCATGGTCTGCCTCGCAAAGCCGATCGGCGAGGCAGCGGGCGTCGAGGATCGCCTGCGAAGCGCCATTTGAGCCGACCGGATACATCGGATGCGCGGCGTCCCCGAGCAATGTGACGCGGCCATACGACCAGTGCGGCAGCGGATCGCGGTCGCACATCGGATATTCCCAGAACTCCGGCGTCGATTCGATCAGCGCTTTGGCGTCGACAAATGGAATACTGAAGCGTTGCACGTGAGGCATCAGGTCTTCAAACCTGCCGGCACGCGACCAGTCTTCCTTGCGCGGCGGTGCGCCGCCTTCGCCGACTTTCACCAGCACGGCCCAGTTGGTCAGCGGCTTGTCTTCACGGACGCCTTCGCCGATCGGATAGACGACCAGCTTGCCGGCCATGCCGCCGGCGATCACCATCGAGCGTCCGGTCAGAAATTTCGGCCAGTCGGTTGCACCTCGCCAGAGCATCGAGCCGTTCCAGCGGGCCGGGCCCTCGTTTGGAAAGAGTGTTTCGCGCACGATCGAATGGATGCCATCGGCGCCGACCAGAATGTCGCCCCGCGCTGTCGAGCGATGCGAGCCGTCGCGGCCGAAGAAATAGCAGGTGACGCCGCCTTCATCCTGCGTGAACGAACCGAGCCGGTGTCCGGTATGGATGCGCGATTCGCCGAGACGCGCGCGCGTAGTCTGGTAGATGACCGCTTGCAAGCGGCCGCGGTGAATTGAGAATTGCGGATATTCGAAGCCGGCATCGGTGCCGCGCGGCTCACGCCAGATCTCCTGGCCGATGCGGTTCATATAAAAGAGTTCGTGGGTCCGGATTCCGACCTGGTCGAGCTTGGAGAGGAGCCCGAGCTGTGCCAGCTCCTTGATTGCGTGCGGCAACGTGTTAATGCCGACGCCGAGTTCCCGTATAGTCTCGGCTTGCTCAAAAATCTCGCAGTCGATGCCACGCGCGTGCAGCATCAGCGCCGTGGTAAGCCCACCGATGCCACCGCCAACAATAATCGCTTTCATGGCTCACGCCTGACGCCAACAACAGCCGCCATAATGCGGCCTGCAGGCCGCCGAAGCAATCGGGTTGCGCAGTGGCGGCGATTGACTCTGCTGAGCTTTATTGGACCAATAGGCGGGATAAAAGTCGGCGTTTCGGGAGGGCTTGATCATGCGGGCATTCGTGGGCGGGTTGGCTGCTGCCTTGGCACTTCTATTTGTCGTTAACGCGGCGGCGGCGCAGGACAAAATCCGCATTGGCCTCATTTATACGTTATCGGGTCCGCCCTCCGTGCTCGGCCAGCAATCGAAGAACGGCTTCGAGCTCGCGTTGAAGGACCTTGGCGGCAAGATGGGCGGGAAAGACGTCGAGCTCGTCGTCGTCGACGATGAACTCAAGCCTGATGTCGCGATCCAGAAAGTGCAGGGCATGATTGAACGCGACAAGGTCGATTTCGTGGTCGGCCCGATCTTCTCGAACATCCTGGTCGCGATCCACAAGCCGGTAATCGATGCCGGCAAGATCCTGATCAGCACCAATGCCGGGGCGTCGTCGTTCGCCGGCGCGGGTTGCGGTCCCAATTTCTTCGTGACGTCTTATCAGAACGACCAGATTTACGAAGCGATCGGTGAGGCCGCCAACAAGCTCGGTTACAAGCGCGTCTACGCCTTGGTGCCAAACTATCCGGCTGGCAAGGACGCGATTGCCGGGTTCAAGCGTACCTACAAAGGCGAAATCGTCGAGGAATCGCTGGTGCCGCTCAACACCACCGATTTCGCGCCGGAGGTTTCTAAAATCTCGGCAGCGAAACCCGACGCACTTTTCACCTTCATGCCGGGCGGCCTCGGCATCAATCTGCTCAATACGTATATTCAGGCGGGGCTCAAGGACAAAATCCCGGTGATCTCGGCATTCACGGCCGACGAAGCGACGCTGCCCGTGCTCAAGGACAACGCGGTCGGCATCTACGGCGTGCTGACGTGGGCGCCAAACATGGACAGTCCCGCCAACAGGAAGTTCGTTTCCGAGTACGAAGCGGCCTACAATGCAGTGCCCGGATCATACGCCATGCAAGCCTACGATGCGGCGATGCTGATCAACAGTGCGGTGTCCGCGGTAAAAGGCAATCTCGCCGACCAGAACGCAGTGCGCTCCGAACTCAAGAAGGGCGCCTTTACGTCCGTGCGCGGACCTTTCAAGTTCAACATCAACGGCTATCCGATTGAGGATTTCTACCTCACGAAAGTCGCAAAGCGCGCCGACGGCAAATACGAGACGCAGATTGTTGAGAAAATCTTCTCGAACCACGCCGACGGTTACGCCAAGGACTGCAAGACCCAGTAAAGCCGGCGCTTTTTGCGATTCCCGCTTATCCTCAAGGGGGCTTGCATCCAAGGCCAAATACTTTAAACTTAAAAATTATAAGTTTATAATATAATGATGTAACGGCCTAAGGACTGGATCGGTCGATGCGCACGGTTTGTCTCGGTGGCGGCCCCGGCGGGCTCTACTTCGCGATTTCGATGAAGCGTCGGGATCCCGCGCACGAGGTCGTGGTTGTCGAGCGTAACCGGCCGGACGACACTTTCGGCTGGGGCGTCGTTCTATCCGACGAGACGCTCGGCAATCTTCAGGCCAACGATCCGGAAAGTGCGGCGCGCATCCGCGAGTCTTTCGTTTATTGGGACGATATCGCGGTGCACTATCGCGGCACGACCGTCCGCTCCGGTGGTCACGGTTTTTCCGGCATCGGCCGCAAGCGTTTGTTGAACATTCTTCAGGCGCGCGCGCTTTCTCTCGGGGTCAAGCTCGAATTCGAGACGGAGGCCAAAGATGTCTCTGCTTACGCCGATTATGACCTGATCGTTGGTGCCGACGGCGTGAATTCGCGGGTCCGCACCGCTCTTGCCGACGTGTTCAAGCCAAACATCGATGTGCGCGCGTGCAAGTATATTTGGCTTGGCACGCGGCAGAAATTCGACGAAGCTTTCACTTTCGTCTTCGAGCAGACCGAGCACGGTTGGATCTGGGTGCACGCCTACCAGTTCGACAGCAATACCGCGACATTCATCGTCGAATGTTCGGAGGAGACCTGGCGTCGCGCGGGCTTTGACCGCATGAGTACAGACGAGACGATTGCAGCTTGCGAGAAAATCTTCGCCCGCAATCTTGGCGGCCACAAGTTGATGTCAAATGCACGCCATCTGCGAGGCTCCGCATGGCTCAATTTCAACCGCGTTCTGTGCGAGCGCTGGAGTCATAAAAACATCGTCCTGCTTGGCGATGCCGCCGCCACTGCGCATTTTTCTGTCGGTTCCGGCTCGAAGCTGGCGCTCGAAAGCGCCATCACTCTGGCCGATTATCTGCACAGTGAACCGACCATGGCGCACGCGTTTCGCCGCTACGAGGATGAGCGGCGGCTTGAGGTACTGCGGCTGCAAAGCGCAGCGCGCAACTCAACCGAATGGTTCGAGGATGTCGAGCGCTATCTCAACCTAGACCCAGTGCAGTTCAATTATTCGCTGCTGACGCGCTCGCAGCGCATCAGCCATGAGAACCTGCGCGCGCGCGACAAGACCTGGCTCGGCAATGCGGAGCGCTGGTTCGAACGCCAGGCCACCGGTCGTGAGCCGCAGGTAAGACGAGCCCCGATGTTCGTGCCGTTTCGCGTGCGCGGCGTCGAATTGAAGAACCGGGTCGTGGTTTCGCCGATGGCGCAGTATCGCGCGGTCGACGGCATGCCGACCGACTGGCATTTGGTCCATTACGCCGAGCGCGCGAAGGGAGGGGCGGGCCTCATTTTTACCGAGATGACCTGCGTGTCGCCGGAGGGTCGTATTACGCCCGGGTGTACTGGGCTTTATCGCCTCGAGCATGAAGCCGCGTGGAAGCGGATCGTGGATTTCGTCCACGCCGAGACCGATGCCAAGATCGCCATTCAGCTAGGCCATTCCGGCGCCAAAGGTTCGACCCAGCTTGGCTGGGAAACGATGGACGCGCCGCTGCCGTCCGGCAATTGGAAGGTGATGGCGCCGTCGGCGGTGGCATGGAGCGCGGATAACCAGACGCCGCGCGAGATGACGCGTTCCGACATGGACAAAGTGCGCGACGAGTTTGTGCGTTCGGCGCAGATGGCACAGCGGATCGGCTTCGACTGGCTCGAGCTCCATTACGCACACGGCTATCTGATGTCGGCCTTCATTACGCCGCTCACCAACAAGCGCACTGACGACTATGGCGGCAGTCTCGAGAACCGAATGCGGTTTCCCCTCGAGGTGTTTCGCGCGGTACGAGCCGTATGGCCGGACGACAAGCCGATCTCGGTGCGTATCTCCGCCAACGATTGGACGCCGGGCGGAATTTCGCCGCAGGACGCGGTCGAGGTTGCGCGCATCCTGACCGACGGCGGTGTCGACATGATCGACGTTTCGGCCGGGCAGACAACGAAACAGGCGAAGCCGGTCTATGGGCGCATGTTCCAGACTCCATTTTCCGATCGTATCCGCAATGAGGCCGGCGTCGCGACGCTCGCGGTCGGCAACATCTACGACGCGGACCATGTCAATTCAATTCTGATGGCCGGGCGGGCCGATCTCGTGTGCCTGGCACGACCTCATCTCTCTGATCCGTACTGGACGCTGCACGCCGCAGCCGATCTCGGCTACGAGGGCTCGACCTGGCCGAAGCCTTATTGGGCCGGCCGCGATCAACTGCACCGATTGAAGTCGCGACCCGACATTATGACGGGGAAGGTGTGATGGGGACGCTCGACGGCCTGCACGCATTGATCACCGGCGGCGGCAGCGGCATTGGGGCTGCGACCGCGCGGGCGCTGGCGAAAGAGGGCGCCGCAGTATCGCTTGTCGGACGGCGCAAGGCGCCGCTCGAGGATGTTGCCAGGAGTTTGCCGAAGGCCATAGCAATCATAGCCGACGTGACGAGTGCCGCGGATTGCGCAGCGATGGTTCAGTCCTCGCGCGCCGCGCACGGACCAATCGATATTGTCATCGTCAATGCCGGCGCCGCCGAGAGCGCGCCGGCCGGGAAAATCTCGGCCGAGCACTGGCAGCGGATGATCGGCGTCAATCTCACCGGCGCGTTTTTGACGGTGCAAGCAGCGTTGGGCGACGTCGTGCGCGAAGGCGAGGGGACGCGGCGGATCGTGTTCACGGCCTCTACCGCGGGGCTGAAGGGTTATCCGTATGTGGCGGCTTATTGCGCCGCCAAGCATGGAGTCGTTGGTCTCGCGCGCGCTTTGGCCGCGGAACTTCAGCCGACTGGCGTAACCGTAAATGCCGTGTGCCCGGGCTTTACCGATACGCCACTTTTGGACGCTTCGGCGGCCGCGATTGCCGACAAGACCGGTCGCAGCGTGGTCGAGGCGCGCACCGCGCTTGCCAAAGATAATGTCCATGGCCGGCTGATTTCGCCCGATGAAGTCGCCGCCAAGGTGCTGTGGCTGTGCTCGCCGGCCGCCACTACGATCAACGGCGAAGCCGTTGTCATCGCCGGAGGTGCGGCGTGACAACCGCTACCAAGACAAAGCCGCGTCAGACGGCGCCGTCGCTGAGCAAACAACGGTTGCGGCTGTGGCTCCGCATTTTGCGCACCGCGCGCGCGATCGAGGCAGAAGTGCGCGACCGGCTTCGCGTCGAGTTCGAGGTGACGCTGCCGCAATTCGACGTGATGGCGGCACTCGAGCGGAAACCCGACGGCATGACAATGACCGAGCTGTCGCGCTTCCTGATGGTTTCGAACGGCAACGTCACCGGCATCATTGATCGACTCGTGTCGGACAGGCTGGTCGCACGCCAGGCGCCCGCCGATGATCGTCGCGCCATTATCGTGCGGCTGACGCCGCATGGCCTGAAAGAATTCAATGCAATGGCCAAGGCGCACGAGTCTTGGGTCGATGGCTTGCTCTCGGAGTTCGACGCTTCGGAAGCAGGCACTTTGATCCGTCATCTCGACGGATTGTCCGGCCGCATTCGTAACGGAGGATCGCGCGCATGAACATGAGCGGCTTCAAACCGGAGCATTTCAATTGGCGGGCTCAGAATGGCGTTGCCGTGATCACTCTCAAGGGGACCGAGCGGAAGAACCCGATCACCTTCGAGAGCTATGCTGAACTGGGGAAGATCTTCCGCGCACTCCAGCAGGCCCGCGATATCAAGGTCGTTATATTCGGTTCAAACGGCGGCAATTTCTGCTCCGGCGGAGACGTCCACGACATCATCGGACCGCTGTTGAGCCGCGATATGAAAGGACTTCTCGATTTTACCCGGATGACCGGAGAGCTCGTGAAGGCAATGCGCGCCTGCCCACAGCCGATCATCGCGGCAATTGATGGTGTCTGTGTAGGAGCAGGCGCGATGATCGCGCTGTTCTGCGACATCCGCCTCGGTACACCACAAGCCAAAACCGCTTTTTTGTTCACCCGCGTCGGGCTCGCCGGTTGCGACATGGGCGCCTGTGCCCTGCTGCCGCGCGTCATCGGTCACGGCCGCGCGTCGGAACTGCTTTACACCGGCCGCACGATGACGGCGGAGGAGGGTGAGCGCTGGGGTTTTTTCAACCGCATTGTCGGCGCGGACAAACTTGAAGCAGAAGCGATGACGCTGGCGCAGCAGCTGGCCGGCGGGCCGACGTTCGCCCATGCAATGACGAAGACGATGTTGCATCAGGAGTTTGCGATGCCGCTCGACGCGGCGATCGAGGCGGAGGCGCTTGCGCAGGCGGTCTGCATGCAGACGCAGGATTTTCGCCGCGCCTATGAAGCCTTTGTCGCCAGGCAGAAACCACAGTTCGCCGGAAATTGAACGATGCCTGGCCGCAGTTTTCTCAATTGGCCGTTTTTCGAGGAGCGCCACCGGGCGCTGGCTGAACGATTGGAAAGCTGGGCGGCGCTGCATTGCGGGAATGTCGATCACCGAAACGTTGATGCGGCCTGCCGCGAGCTGGTACTCAAGCTCGGGCGCGACGGCTGGCTCAAGCACACCGCACCCGGCGACGATCCGTCGGAGAAAATCGACGTTCGCACATTGGCATTGATCCGCGAGACATTGGCACGCCGTTCCGGTCTCGCCGATTTTGCCTTCGCGATGCAGGGTCTTGGCGCCGGCCCAATTTCGCTGTTCGGCTCGGCCGCCCAAAAAGCCCAGTGGCTGCCGAAAACCCGCGGTGGCGCGGCGATTGCCGCATTTGCGCTGAGCGAGCCGGCTTCCGGGTCTGACGTCGCCAATATTTCAACCGCGGCGCGGCGCGACGGTGACCACTACGTTCTCAACGGCGAGAAAACCTGGATCTCGAACGGCGGCATCGCCGATCTTTACGTCGTATTTGCCCGCACTGGCGAGGCGCCAGGAGCGAAAGGTCTTTCGGCGTTCGTCGTGCGCGGCGACAATCCCGGGCTGTCGGTGCCAGAGCGCATCGAAATGATCGCGCCGCATCCTCTTGCGCGCCTTGTATTCAAGAATTGCCGGGTCGACGCCGCCGATCTGATCGGTGTGAGCGGCGACGGCTTCAAGATTGCGATGGCGACGCTCGATGTTTTCCGTACCTCGGTCGGTGCCGCCGCGCTCGGTTTCGCGCGACGCGCGTTTGCCGAAACGCTCAAACGCGCCAAAAGCCGAGAGTTGTTCGGTGCGCCGCTATCGGAATTGCAGATGGTGCAGGGGCATGTCGCCGATATGGCGTTGGAGATCGATGCCGCTGCGCTCCTCGTCTACCGCGCCGCATGGACCAAGGACACGGGTGCGACGCGCGTGACGCGCGAGGCGGCGATGGCGAAGCTTTACGCCACCGAGGCGGCGCAGCGCGTGATCGACGCGGCCGTGCAGATCCACGGGGGCGACGGCGTGCGGGCTGGCCATCCGGTCGAGATGCTCTACCGGGAAATTCGGGCGTTGCGCATCTACGAGGGTGCTTCCGACGTCCAAAAGATCATCATCGCTCGATCCGCGCTTTCATCTGTCGCAGGTCACTGACATGACTCGGAACATCAAGCTTGGACCGTCCGCGCACATCGATACCTTCGCCCGCGACAATCTTCCGCCGTTCGATCAGTGGCCGGATATCCTGCTCGACCGTCCAGAATTTCAGTATCCAGAGCGTTTGAATGCCGCCGTCGAATTGACGGATCGCATGGTTGAGTGCGGCTTCGGCGATCGCATCGCGCTGATCGGCAATGGCCGCCGGCGCACCTATAAGGAACTGACCGACTGGTCGAACCGGCTGGCACACGCGCTCGTCGAGAACTACGGGGTCAAGCCGGGCAATCGCGTCTTGATCCGCTCCGGCAACAATCCGGCGCTGGTTGCGGCATGGCTCGCCGCCACCAAGGCAGGTGCGGTCGTCGTCAACACGATGCCGATGCTTCGCGCCGGCGAGCTGGCAAAAATCGTCGACAAGGCCGAGATCGCGCTGGCGCTGACCGACAGCCGCATCGCCGATGAACTGGTGGCCTGCGCCAAGGCGAGCAAATTCCTCAAGCAGGTCGTCAATTTCGACGGTACGTCCAATCACGACGCCGAACTTGACCGCATCGCGCTCGACAAGCCGGTGAAATTTGACGCGGTGGCGACGGGGCGCGACGACGTCGCCCTGCTCGGCTTCACTTCCGGCACCACTGGCGAACCCAAGGCCACAATGCATTTCCATCGCGATCTGCTGATCATCGCCGATGGTTACGCCAAGGAGGTTCTCAAAGTAACGCCTGAGGATGTGTTCGTTGGCTCGCCGCCTTTGGCCTTTACCTTCGGACTCGGCGGCTTGGCGATTTTCCCGCTTCGCTTTGGTGCCACCGCGACGCTGCTCGAAACCGCGTCGCCGGCCAACATGGTGCAGATCATCGAGACCTATAAGGCGACGATCTCGTTCACCGCGCCGACCGCGTATCGCGCGATGATGGTGGCGATGGATCAGGGTGCCAATCTGTCATCGTTGCGTCTCGCCATTTCAGCCGGCGAGACCTTACCGGCGCCGGTTTTCGAGGATTGGACGCGGCGAACCGGCAAGCCGATTCTCGACGGCATCGGTTCTACCGAGATGCTGCACATCTTTATTACGAGTCGCGTCGGGGACGCGCTACCCGGTGCGACCGGGCGGCCGGTTGCTGGATATGAAGCCAAGATTGTCGACGCTAACATGAACGAGGTGCCTGCCGGGACGGTCGGTCGCCTGGCGGTGCGTGGTCCCACCGGCTGCCGCTATCTCGCGGACAAACGGCAGAAGAATTACGTCAGCGACGGCTGGAATCTAACCGGTGACGCATTTATTCGGGACGACGACGGACGATTCCGTTTCGCCGCCCGTAACGACGACATGATCGTGTCGGCCGGCTACAACATCGCCGGGCCGGAGGTCGAGGCGGCACTGCTATCGCATCCGGATGTCGCGGAATGCGCCGTGATTGGCGTCGCCGATGTCGAACGGGGGCAGGTCGTATCAGCCTTTGTCGTGCTCAAGGCCGGAGTCATGGGCGACAATCTGCGCGCCAAGATTTTGCAGGACCACGTCAAGGCAACAATCGCGCCGTATAAATATCCGCGCGTGGTGAAATTCGTCGACGGCTTGCCGAAGACGCAAACCGGAAAAATTCAACGTTTCAAACTACGAGAACAGGCACAATGAGCAAAAGTGCGCTCCAAATTTTGCAGCCGGAACATTGGGCGGCACCGAAAGGCTATGTGAACGGCATCGCTGCACAAGGCCGGCAGGTTTTCATTGCCGGTCAGATCGGCTGGAACGCGCTGGCGCAGTTCGAAAGCGATGATTTCGTTACCCAGGTCGAGCAGGCGCTGAAAAATATCGTCGAGGTCCTTGCGGTCGCGGGTGGTGAGCCGCGTCATCTTGTGCGGCTTAACTGGTACATCACCGACAAGGCCGAATATGCCGCGCGCAGACAAGAGATCGGGGAGGCCTATCGCCGCACGATCGGCCGGCACTTTCCGGCAATGACCCTGTTGGTGGTCGCCGGGCTGCTGGAGCCGCGCGCCAAAGTCGAAATTGAAGGCACGGCGGTTATCGCGGACTAGGTCTCATGACAGGCGTTTCTCCGGCTAAGCGACGCTCCGAGTAGCGCCACGACGGCCAAGCGCGCCCCTGGTCTCGATAAAGTGCACAATCTCATCGAGGCCCTGGCCTACGCGCATATTGGTCATCAGGAAAGGCCGTGGACCGCGCATGCGTTTGGCATCGCGCTCCATGACGTCAAGCGATGCACCCACGTGGGGCGCCAGATCGATCTTGTTGATCACCAGTAGGTCGGAACGCGTGATGCCGGGACCGCCTTTCGAGGGGATTTTGTCGCCGGCTGCAACATCAATGACGTAGATCGTGATGTCGGCGAGCTCGGGCGAAAACGTCGCGGCCAGATTGTCGCCACCGGATTCGATCAGCACCAAGTCGAGATCGGGAAATCGCCGCCGCATCTCCTCCACTGCGGCGAGGTTGGCCGAGGCGTCTTCCCTGATCGCGGTATGGGGACAGCCGCCCGTCTCAACGCCGGCGATACGCTCGGGAGCGAGCGCTCCGGAGCGCACCAGATATTCAGCGTCCCATTTGGTGTAGATGTCGTTCGTGATCGCCGCGATATCGTAGTGATCGCGCATGCGCTTGCAGAGCGCGTCCATCAGCGCTGTCTTGCCGGATCCGACCGGCCCCCCGATGCCCACGCGAAGCGGGCCGTGAGAACTTTTCATGGCAGCGGCCTCCTTTGTCGTCAGCTTCGGAACAGTCGGGTGTATTGCGTTTCGTGGCGCATGGCGGCGATATCGGCGCGAAAGACCGCGCTTCCCGCATCATCGAGCGCCGCGGCAAGCGCGCATTTTGTCGTTGCGGTAACGGTGCGCTCAAGCATCGCCGTTACCCGTTGGCCGTCGGTCTGTCCCAATGGAATAAGGCGCACACCCGCGGAAATCCAGTTCGCCGCTACAGCCTGCAAATAGGCGGCGAGTGATTGCTCAAGCGGAATCTGATGACCTGCGGCGGCGACCGCGACTGAGACCGGATACGCGATCGGGCCGGACCAAATCTGGATGAAATAATCGAATGCCGGGCAGGGCCAGGTCGCCTGCGTGACATCCAGGAACGCCCGGCCTTGCCCGGTGGTCTCAAGGAAACGCTCGCGGGATGACGCCAGAGCGGCTGCAAGCTCGGCAGCTTCGCAAAGTGCGCGGTCGTTGCCGGCTTCGCAGGCACGGTAGGCATGCGCGAACAGCACGGCATCGCAGAAGCCCACGCCGCTGGAGAGCAACGCCTTGAGCCACCGGCAGAGCGTATCGGCGTTTGTGACGTCGCCAGCCTCGACGGCCCATTCCAGCCCGCTTGAATAAGAGAACGCACCGACGGGATAGGCCGGCGACAGCCAGGCCATGAGCCGGTAAAGCGAGAAATCCAGGATCTGGGTCTCGGCTGTTCTGGGGCCCCGCTTGCGCGGTGACGAGCGTCGAAGTTCGACCGTCCGGGCCCTAGCCATGCGCGTGTCCGTGGTGGTCATAGGCGCCGGCTTCGGGATCGAACGGAGCATCGAAATAAGACAGCGTTGCGCCAAGTCCGCGCAGCATGTCCTCAAGGACATGGTCGCGGCGGATACGCAATCGGTCGCCGGCGATCTGCACTTCGGTGTGGCGGTTGCCGAGATGCCAGGCGATGCGCGCCACGTCGTACGCGCTTGCAGCCGTGATTTCGACAAGCGGTTCCGGCTTGCCGGTCACGCGCACCAGCGAGCCATCTTCGAGCAGCAGGCCGTCGCCGTCACGAAGCTGCGCCGGGCGCGGCAGATCCAGCAGATAGGTTGCGCCGTGCTCGCCGACAAAGACGACACGCCGGCGATGCCGGTCCTGGGCGTCAAGCACGATGAAGTCACCCGCTGCCTGCGGGTTCCAGGTTGCGGCCGGCTTGATCTCGGTCACACGTTTCATCGCCCGAGCCTAGAAAAGAAAATACCGTTGAGCCATCGGCAAAACCTCCGCCGGCGCGCAGGTCAACAGCTCGCCGTCCGCGGTCACTTCGTAGGTTTCCGGATCGACCTTGATGTCAGGTGTCGCGGCATTGTGCACCATGCTTTTCTTCGAGATGTCGCGGGTGTGTTCGACCGCCACCAGCTGCTTGTCCACGCCGAGCTTGCGCCGCAGACCACTTTTGACCGCAGCCTTGGATACAAAGACCAGCGAGGATGCAGTGCGCGCCTTGCCGAATGCGCCAAACATCGGCCGGTAATGTACCGGTTGCGGCGTCGGTATCGAGGCGTTGGGATCGCCCATCTGGGCGGCGGCGATGCTGCCGCCTTTGATAACGATCTCCGGTTTCACGCCGAAGAAGGCCGGCGACCACAGCACCAGGTCTGCCAGCTTGCCCTTTTCAACCGAACCGATGTGTTTGGCTACGCCATGTGCGATCGCCGGGTTGATCGTGTATTTGGCGACGTAGCGCTTGCCGCGGACGTTATCGTTGTCACCCTTTTCCTGCGGCAGCCGACCACGTTGTTTCTTCATTTTGTCCGCCGTCTGCCAGGTCCGGATGATCACCTCGCCGATTCGGCCCATCGCCTGGCTGTCCGATGACATCATCGAGAGCGCGCCGATGTCGTGCAAAATGTCTTCGGCCGCAATGGTCTCCTTGCGGATACGGCTTTCGGCGAAGGCGAGATCTTCGGCAATCGACGGATCGAGATGGTGACACACCATCAACATGTCGAGATGCTCATCGATGGTGTTCTTCGTGAATGGCCGGGTCGGATTGGTGGAGGAAGGAAGCACGTTCTTCAACCCCGCCACCTTGATGATGTCGGGCGCATGGCCGCCGCCAGCGCCTTCGGTGTGGAAGGCGTGGATGGTGCGGCCCTTGAAAGCCTTGATGGTATCCTCAACAAAACCACTTTCGTTCAGTGTGTCCGTGTGGATCATGACCTGCACATCATGGTCATCGGCGACCGACAGGCAGCAGTCGATTGCGGCCGGCGTCGTGCCCCAGTCCTCGTGCAGCTTGAGCGCGCAGGCACCAGCCTTGACCATTTCCTCAAGCGCGGCGGGCCGCGAAGCGTTGCCCTTTCCAGCAAAACCGAGATTTACCGGAAATGCGTCTGCCGCCTGGATCATTCGCCCGATATGCCAGGGGCCGGGCGTGCAGGTCGTGGCGTTGGTGCCGGCGGCAGGGCCGGTGCCGCCGCCAAGCATCGAGGTAATGCCTGACATCAGGGCATCGTCGACCTGCTGCGGGCAGATGAAATGGATATGGGTGTCGAAACCGCCGGCGGTGAGAATTTTTCCTTCACCCGCGATCACCTCGGTGCCGGGACCGATGACGATAGTTACGCCGGACTGAATATCGGGATTGCCGGCCTTTCCGATCGCGGAAATGCGGCCATCCTTGATGCCAACATCGGCCTTCACGATTCCCCAGTGATCGAGAATCAGCGCATTGGTGATGACGGTGTCGACTGCGCCCTGCTTGTTGGTGACTTGCGATTGCCCCATTCCGTCGCGGATGACCTTGCCGCCGCCGAATTTCACCTCTTCTCCGTAAGCGGTGAAATCCTTCTCCACCTCAATGATCAAATCGGTGTCGGCGAGCCGGACCCGATCTCCGGTAGTTGGCCCAAACATGTCGGCGTATATGCGCCGTGAGATCTTTCCCGGCATGGATCCACTCTTTTAGAGTTTGCCCATCACGCTTTGACGAAAGCCGTAAATCGTTCGCTTGCCGGCGAGCGCGACCAGTGTCACGTTTCGTGTCTGTCCCGGTTCAAAGCGCACCGCCGTGCCGGCCGCGATATCGAGCCGCATGCCGCGCGCCTTCTTGCGGTCGAATGACAGGGCCGGGTTGGTCTCGAAGAAATGATAGTGCGAGCCGACCTGGATCGGACGGTCGCCGGTGTTGGACACAGAAAGTATCACGGTCTTGCGGCCGGCATTGAGTTCGACCTCGCCGTCCTGGATGAACAGTTCGCCGGGGATCATCAGATGACTCCCGCGAACAGGCCGGCCCCGATCGGCACGCACAGCGCTCCCGCAATGCGGATAGCAGGGCGTAGCGAAAGGTGTGTCATTGTCTGCGCGAAACCGATGCCCGCCAGATGCAGCGCGGCGGTGGCAAGCGCAAAGCCCGCCATGTATTCGGCGCCGCCCAGTGTTTCGGCTACTTCGCTGCCATGCGCGTGCCCATGAAAGAGCGCGAAGACCGCCAAAATCGCAGCACCGACAGCGATCGGAAGGTCAATGGCCAGCGCCACGAAAAGCCCCAGCGCAACCACCGAAGCGAGGATACCTGGCTCCACAAATGGCACCGGCACGCCTGTCATGCCCAGGACGCCGCCCATCAGCATTACGCCGACGAAAGTCAGCGGCCAGATCCAGAGCGCGCGTCCGCCCTTCAAGGCCGCCCAAAGACCGACCATCACCATCACCGTGACGTGGTCGAGCCCTCCGAACGGGTGCCCGAGGCCGGCGGTGAATGATGCGGTTGAGCCGTGGCCCACATGCGCGATGGCCGGGCTTGCGGCAAACAGAAGCGCGAGGATCGGGACCAGTCTTTTCATGTGGCGTGTCCTTTAACGGATCGGGTTGTGAACAGTGACAAGCTTGCTGCCGTCGGGAAACGTGGCTTCGACCTGGATGTCGTGAATCATCTCGGGGATGCCATCCATGACTTGCGTGCGCTTGAGTACTTGCGCGCCGGCTTCCATCAGTCCGGCAACGCTTTTGCCGTCGCGCGCACCTTCAAGGATAAAGTCGGTGATCAGCGCCACGGCTTCCGGATGGTTGAGCTTGACGCCACGCTCGAGCCGGCGGCGCGCCACCATTGCGGCCATTGCGATCAGTAACTTGTCCTTCTCGCGCGGGGTCAGATTCATTGTGACCTCATTGCAGCCAGAGCCGCGGCAATGATGCGCCAAAGACGGGCATCAGCAAGGTCAGATCGCGGCGGAGCGCCGCACCGTCCGGTGCGCAAAGCCGGGCTACCGCAATTCCGTTCCAGGCCGAGAGACCGACCTCCCCGGAAAATTGCCCGCTGACGGCGCGCGCGGCCGCAACGCTATCATCGTTACCCGGAACGACGAGCACGGTGGCGACCGCAACCGCGCCTGCCGCAACGGCGGATTGGGCCAGTTTGCAGGCAATCGTGCCGTCCATGCGCACGTTCTCTGCGAAGATCAGTCGGCCTCCGCGCCGAATGCGCCAACGATCTCTGAGGCTGCCTTTATGCACGGTTTCGCCCATGGCGGAACGGCCGAACACAATCGCCTCGGCCATCACCAGCGTGGCATCGGCTGCCAGGTTGACGTTGATGCGGCGTGAAAGGCGCGCGCGGTCAAACAGGATTGTTTCTTGTGGCAGCCAGAGACACTGGCTGCCGGCCGCGGCATCTATCGCGAGCGCGACATTCGCGTCGGCTCCAGTCGATCGGTAGATTTTTTCCGCGGCAGCCGTACCGGCGAGCAGCCTTGCCCCTTCGCCGAGCGAAATCCTGATCGAAAACTCATCGCCGCCGGTCATGCCGCCCGCGGTATTGATGAGCACCGCCTCTAAAATGTCGCCTTGTGCATTTGGAAAACGCACGCGCAAGGAGCCTGCTTCGTGGACGCCTTTGCGGCGCGTGCGGGTGCCATCGGAATCCACCGCGAGGCCGATCCGCCCGCTGGCGCGGTTGGCCGCGATGACCCCGGTATCGGCCAAGGCTCGGCGCAAGGCTTGTTGCACGCTCGCGCCGGTCATATCGCCAAGGCGCGTTTCAACGCCCCTTCATCCATATTGGCTTTGTCGCACGCGTAAATGATCGAGCCCCGCTCCATGACGGCAAAATGGTCCCCCAGCTCGCTGGCAAAATCGAGGTATTGCTCCACCAGCACGATAGCCATTTCGCCAAGCCCGCGCAGGTAATTTATGGCGCGGCCAATGTCCTTGATGATCGAGGGCTGGATACCTTCGGTCGGTTCATCGAGGAGCAGAAGTTTCGGCCGCATGACCAGCGCGCGGCCAATGGCCAGTTGCTGTTGCTGGCCGCCGGAGAGATCGCCGCCACGGCGCCTGAGCATGCTGCTCAGCACCGGAAACAGCGAGAAGACATCGTCGGGTACACTGCGCTTGTCGCGCGGCAGAGGCGCAAAGCCGGTTTCAAGGTTTTCCTCCACCGTGAGCAGTGGGAAAATCTCGCGGCCCTGTGGCACGAAGGCAACGCCGCTGCGGGCGCGCGATACCGTGGACAGCCGGGTAATATCGGTGCCGCCAAGCAGAATATTGCCTTTGCTCACCGGGTGTTGGCCGACGATGGCGCGCAGCAGGCTGGTCTTGCCGACGCCGTTGCGGCCCAGCACGCAAGTGACCTTGCCGGGCTCGGCCTTGAGCGAGATGCCTCGCAACGCCTGCGCGGCGCCGTAATGAAGGTCGATGCCGTTGACTTCGAGCATTCTTACCGCCCCAGATAGACTTCGACCACACGATCGTTGGTCGACACCTGATCGATGGTGCCTTCCGCCAGCACCGAGCCTTCATGCAAACACGTGACCTTGACGCCAAGCTCTCGCACAAAAGCCATATCGTGCTCGACCACGATCACGGTCCTGTCGCGATTGATTTCCTTGAGCAGCTCCGCTGTCTGTAGCGTTTCGGCGTCGGTCATACCGGCGACCGGTTCGTCCACGAGCAATAGCTTCGGCCCTTGCGCCAGTAACATGCCGATCTCCAGCCATTGCTTCTGGCCGTGCGATAGGCTTCCAGCCACCAGCGAACGCACGTTCTTGAGCCTTATGGTGTTAAGAATTTCATCGATACGATTCTGTTGCGTTGAAGTATTCTCCCAAATCAATGTTGCGCGGACGCTGCGGTCGTTTTTCAGCGCCAGTAGCAAATTGTCCTCGACCGAGTGCATATCGAAGACGGTGGGCTTCTGAAACTTGCGGCCGATGCCGAGTTCGGCGATCTCGGTTTCATCAAGTCTGGAGAGATCGTAGGTGCCTTGCTCGAAATAAACGTCGCCTGCGTCTGGCCGGGTCTTGCCGGTGATGACGTCCATCATCGTGGTCTTGCCGGCACCGTTTGGCCCGATGATGGCCCGCATTTCACGCGGCTCGATCACGAACGACAGCTCGTTGAGCGCCTTGAAGCCGTCGAAGGACACCGTGATGCCATCGAGATAGAGCAGGGCGGAGGTCGTTTTCGGCTCCATGTGTGCGCTACTCCGCAGCATGCGGTGTCGACACTGGCAACGCTGTGACTTTTTTCTCGCCGCGTCGCAAGCGCCAGTATTCGAGCGTGCCGACGATTCCACGCGGCAGCAACAGTGTTACCGCGATGAACAGTCCGCCGAGGACGAACAGCCAGTAAGGGGCGAGAAGACCGGTTGTAAAGAACGTCTTGGCATAATTGACAACAAAGGCGCCGAGCACGGCACCGGTCAGTGTGCCGCGGCCGCCGACCGCGACCCAGATAACCGCTTCAATCGAGTTGGCCGGCGCGAATTCACTCGGATTGATGATGCCGACCTGTGGCACGTAAAGCGCGCCGGCCACGCCGGCCATGCAGGCGGACAGGGTGAACACAAATAGCTTATAAGATTCAACGCGATAACCGAGGAATCGCGTGCGCGCTTCCGCGTCGCGGATCGCAACCAGCACCTTGCCGAATTTCGATGTGACGATGGCGCGGCAAATCAGGAAGGATAATGCGAGTGCGAGGCACGCTATGACCAGCAGCGCGTTGCGCGTGCCTTCCGCCTGCACGTTGAAGCCGAGAATATCCTTGAAATCGGTGAGACCGTTGTTGCCGCCGAAGCCGAAATTATTGCGGAAGAAGCCCAGCATCAGCGCGTAGGTCATCGCCTGCGTGATGATCGACAGATAGACGCCGGTCACGCGGCTGCGGAAGGCGAACCATCCGAACACGAAAGCAAGCGTGCCGGGCACAAGAAGGATCATCAGCGCGGCGTAGGCAAAATGATTGAACCCGTACCAGTAGAAGGGAAGTTCCTGCCAGTTCAGGAACACCATGAAGTCGGGTAAGACCGGGTTTGCGTAAACCCCGCGGGCGCCGATTTGCCGCATGAGATACATGCCCATGGCATAACCGCCGAGCGCGAAGAAGGCGCCGTGTCCGAGCGACAGGATGCCGGCATAGCCCCAGATAAGATCGATCGAAAGCGCAAGGATCGCGTAACAAATGTATTTGCCGAACAGTGCGACCAGATAGGTCGAGACATGCAGCGCAGACGTTGCGGGCACCAGCAGGTTCAGCGCGGGGATGGTGATCGCGAAGGCCGCCAGCAGCACCAAAAAAGCGGTCGAGGCCTTGTCGAGCAGACGCGCGAGCGGGAAGGCATTCATCTAAGCCTCCACCGCTCGTCCCTTCAGCGCGAACATTCCGCGCGGCCGCTTCTGGATGAACAAGATGATCAACACCAGAATGGCGATCTTGCCGAGCACGGCGCCGGCATAAGGCTCGAGGAACTTGTTGGCGATGCCGAGCGTGAAGGCGCCGACAAGCGTGCCCCACAGATTACCGACGCCGCCGAACACCACGACCATAAACGAATCGATGATGTAGCCCTGGCCGAGATTCGGCGAGACATTGTCGATCTGCGAGAGCGCCACGCCGGCGATCCCGGCAATGCCGGAGCCCAGTCCGAAAGTGAGCGCGTCGATGCGCGCGGTGCGGATCCCCATGGCCGCAGCCATGGCCCGGTTTTGCGTCACCGCGCGCATTTCCAGACCGAGCCGCGTGAATCGCAGCATGCCGAGCAGCGCGACGAATACCGCAAGCGTAAAGCAGATTATCCAGAGCCGGTTATACGTGATTGTGATGCCGCCGAGATCGAAGGCTCCGCTCATCCAGCTCGGATTGCCGACTTCCTTGTTGGTCGGTCCGAAAATAGTGCGAACGGCCTGTTGCAGGATCAGCGACAAGCCCCAGGTGGCGAGCAGCGTCTCGAGAGGGCGCCCGTACAGGAAGCGGATAATGCTACGCTCGATGGCGATGCCGATGCCGCCCGAGACAACGAAGGCCAGCGGCACGGCAATGATCAACGAATAGTCGAACAGCGCCGGGTTACGGGCGCGAATGTATTCCTGGACGACGAAAGTCGTGTAAGCACCCAGCATGACCATTTCGCCGTGCGCCATGTTGATGATGCCCATCACCCCGAAGGTGATGGCGAGCCCGATCGCCGCAAGCAGCAGCACTGAGCCGAGCGAGAGCCCGTACCACGCGTTCTGCAACGCATTCCACAGCATGAGATTGCTTTGGATCTTTGCGCTGGCGGAGGCCGCCGACTGGCGCACCGCGGCCGGCAAATCCGGCGGCAACCCGTCGATAAGGCCAAGCGCGTCCTGATCGCCCCGGTCGCGGATCACACCGATAGCGGCGATCTTGTCTTCGGCGCTGCTGTCGGCGGAATAAAGGATGATCGCAGCCCGCGCTTCCGTGAGCGCCCTTTTTACGCGCGGGTCGGTTTCTTTCTCCAGCGCCTTGTCGATATTCGATAGCGCACCGGAGTCGCGGGATTTGAACACGGCCTGCGCGGCGTCGAAACGGCGCCCCGGCTCTTTCGCCATCAACGTCAGCGACCCGAGTGCGGCGTCGAGCACGCTGCGAACGCGGTTGTTCAGCCGCACGGTATCGATATCGGATGGCGGGGTCGCTACCGTTTCGTTCGTGGCAGCGTCGGTCAGCCTGTCGGACGGATCCTTGATGAAGACTTTCTTGGCCTCGACCGAATAGAGCAGCCGTTGGTTTTTGAGCGCTTCAAGCAGTGGACCCGATCGGGGATCTCCACTCGCCGCAAGCGTGTCGATAGCGTCGACCGTGTCGGCGAACGTGTCGGTCGTGAAGCCGGCGAGCGCGTCCTCGTAGGCTCCGGCATGAGCGATTGTTGCGCCGGCGAACAGCAATCCGGCGGCGAATACCAATGCCACGATGCGATCGCAGAAATTAAGCATTGCATTTCGCCCCGGCAGGCCGCCGTGAAGGAAAGAGGCGGCGGCATGACCGCCGCCTCCGATATCGTCACACGAAGATCAGGACGCGTGACCGCCGCACTTCTTCGTGACCTTGTTGTAGTTGCCACACTTCAGCGTCACCCAGTCGGCCTCGAGATCCTTCGAACCCGGAAGGAAGTCGGACCAGGCGTCTCCGGGGACCAGGCCTTTGGTCTTCCAGACCACGTCGAACTGGCCGTCGCCTCGGATTTCGCCGATGAAGACCGGCTTGGTGATGTGATGGTTCGGCAGCATCTTGGAGGTTCCGCCGGTGAGATTGGGTGCTTCGATACCAGGCAACGCGTCGATCACCTTGTCGGCATCGGTCGACTTCACCTTCTCGACCGCCTTCACCCACATATTGAATCCGATCACATGGGCTTCCATCGGATCATTGGTGACGCGCTTCGGATTTTTGGTGAAGGCCTGCCATTTCTTGATGAACTCGGCGTTGCTGGGGTTCTTGATTGACTCGAAGTAATTCCAGGCAGCGAGGTGTCCGAGCAGCGGCTTGGTGTCGAGACCCGCGAGCTCCTCTTCACCGACCGAGAATGCGACAACCGGAATATCGGTGGCCTTGATGCCTTGATTGCCCAGCTCCTTGTAGAAGGGCACGTTGGCATCGCCGTTGATGGTCGATACCACCGCGGTCTTCTTGCCTGCTGAACCGAACTTCTTGATGTCGGCGACGATAGTCTGCCAGTCGGAATGTCCGAATGGCGTGTAATTGATCATGATATCTTCATCCTTGACGCCCTTTGCTTTCAGGTAGGCTTCAAGGATCTTGTTGGTGGTGCGCGGGTAAACGTAATCGGTGCCGGCAAGCACCCAGCGTTTCACCGAGCCGCCGTCCTTGCTCATCAGATAGTCGACGGCAGGGATTGCCTGCTGGTTCGGTGCGGCGCCGGTGTAAAACACGTTGCGTTCGGACTCTTCGCCTTCGTACTGCACCGGGTAGAACAGAATAGAGTCGAGTTCCTTGAACACAGGCAGAACTGATTTGCGCGACACCGAGGTCCAGCAGCCGAACACGACCGCAACTTTGTTCTTGGAGATCAGTTCACGCGCTTTCTCAGCAAAGAGCGGCCAATTCGAGGCCGGGTCGACGACGACGGCCTCGAGTTTCTTGCCGAGCAGGCCGCCTTTCTTGTTCTGCTCGTCAATCAGGAACAGCATGGTGTCCTTCAGAGTCGTTTCGCTGATGGCCATCGTGCCGGACAGCGAATGAAGAATGCCGATCTTGATCGTGTCTTCAGCGGCCGCCGGGTAGGTGGCGGCGAAACCGAATGCGAGGCCCGCGGCGGCAGAGAGCCAGCGGCGAGCATGCGGCCGACTTGCGGCCGCGCTGTTGATTTTCAGCATCGTGTTTCCTCTGTTTTGACGCACGCGCAATCGGGCCCGGCCCCGGCTTCGCAAATCAGGATTCGCAAGCTGCGTGCCAAACGAGAATTGGTGGAATTGATTGATCCTGCTGGCCTATTTCGCGCGGTCAGGTTGACGCAGGCCGTAGGCAGCGCGGGTGGAAATCGGTTGCTTAAAAATCGGGCGGCGCAAAAGCTATTCCTTGGGCACTCTGCCTAATTTCAGAGTTGTCAGAGCGAGGGCAGCGGGGTGCATTTACACCGCACTAACGCCTTGCATTCGTTTTGGAAAAGTCGCCTGCGCTGACGAAATTTAATTTGTGTCCCGAAACGAAGAATGCTGCAATGCACACGCCGGGAATTCGGGAGGCTGAAATGGCTTCTGCGAAATTCCTAAGACGGCAAGCTGACAAGTGCGCCGACTTGGCGAGGCGGACTCACGACGAGGACAGTCGCGAGAGGTACGAACAGCTCTGGCGCACGTATTGTCAGCTCGCCGAGACGGAAGAGCGAACGGGGGATTTGAACGCATCCTCTCGCGATTCCGAACATAGGCCGGCTGCCTAGCCGCGTCTTTTCAACGGTGCGCGGTGCCGTGGCAGTGGCGCCTGCAGCGGTGACCCTGCGGCTCGCAATGATACGAAGCGTGTCTGTCTTCGGTTCTGTTGCTGACCTGCGGAAATTTGGCCATGGTCCGGGTATCGCGTTGGCGGACCGGATGTCGTGGGCGAGAACAGAATCCTGATCGGGCTGATTGGCGCAAACATCATGGGGTCGCTGTCGCCGGCTCTGTTCGCCGATGCCTTCGCGGCTGCCGGAATCGATGGCTTCTATCATCTGATGGATATCGATCGCTTGCAGGAACGGCGGCTCGACAAGCTCCTTGATGCAATGAAGACCGCCGGTTTCGCGGGCGCAAACATCACCTTTCCCTTCAAGCAGGATATCCTGGCGCTTCTCGATGTGGTGGACCCGCAGGCCGCTCAGATCGGCGCGGTCAATACTGTCACGATTGCATCGAACGGCCGCACCACGGGGTACAACTTTGACCGACTTGGCTTTCGCCGCGGCTTTGAAGAGAGACTCGGGAGCGGCAGCGCGAAGAATGCGACAGTCGTGCAGGTCGGTGCCGGCGGCGCCGGGCGCGCCGTTGCCTTTGCCTTGATGGATCTCGGCGTCGCGGCCCTTATTATTCATGACTGCGACGGCGCGCGCGCCAATGCCCTCACGGCCGATCTCGCGGCGCACTACGGCGCATCGCGTTGCTGCGTCGCCAGTGATCTCGAACGCGAGATCGCGGTCGCTGACGGGGTTGTCAATGCAACTCAGGTCGGCATGCGTGGCTTCCCCGGCAATCCGCTGCCTGTTTCTGCGCTCAAAGCGCCGCATTGGGCTGCTGATGTTATCTATACGCCGATCGAGACCGAGTTTATTCAAGCGGCGGCGGCAAAGGGCGCCCGCGTGATGAATGGCGGTGGGATGTGCGTGCATCAGGCCGTCGAAGCATTCCGGCTTTTCACCGGCGTTGAGCCAAGTTCTGCGCGCCTGCATCGCACATTCGCCGCGGCTCTTGCCGAGCGCGATAGGGGGATGGCTGAAATCGGCTGAGCGCGCACGGCCATGCGATACCCGCCATGGCTGCAATGGTCTGACACAATAGACATCGGCGAATCGACAGACGGTGGAATTTAGGAAACGCTGTTGCCTTTATTTCTGTCGTATAAATCCAAGTCGTTGTCGTTTTTTGATATGTCTGCCGCGTTTCACGCGTGCAAATTAAATAAACTATTTTGTTCAATCAGTTTCTTAATTCTCAAACGTCTATTTGTCACAGTCAAACTGCGCTAGACGCATTATGTCTGAGCGACGTGTGACGGGGGCTACCTCACGCCGTTCTGTTGTGTGTGTGAGGTAGCGTATCATGGACGAGCGTACTGTCGTCACGCAGTCGGCTGGTTTGCAACTTGCCAAACTTGCTCAGCCGCGTATTGCCAAAATTACAATGCTCCAGGCTGGCCAGTCGATCACCGACGAGCTCGGCGACAATCACGATGCCAAACCCGATCCGTCCGTCGAGAATGGCGCCCATCGCGGCGCCAACGGCGAACAATTCGAAATGCTAGCTTCGACTACTGAAGACCGGTCCAAGGCGGAAACCGGCCCAATCCCGCCCAGCGGCGCTCATTTCAGTCCGGTCGCCATTGACCCTCTACCCAGTGGTTTGCAGCCACTCGCATTGCTCGGGCAGGAGGGGATTGCGGCTCGTGCCGGCAACGTTGACGACACGCCATCACGTCATATTGCGCAGGCGCTGGCACCACCGATTCCAGTTATCACTATTCCGTCGCCGGGCGGCCCGGCAACCATGGTATTCGAAGCAGGCCTTGGAGCGCGGCCTGGCGAGCCCCCGGGCTCGCATGCGGGGCAGCCGTCGTTTCCGATCACGACGCGGGCGGGCTCGATCGGTTTTACGTCGGCGGACGGCGTACAGTCGGTATCGCTGGGCGGCCATCTCCTGACCGGCACGGCGCAGACTTTTGCCGACGGGACGACGGGTTCGCTGACGGCGTCCTTCACTTTCAATGCGACGACGGGAAAAGGCTCGATTAGTTACAGCTATACGCTGCTCGACAATACGCTGGGTATTCCGAGCGCGAGCTTTGCCGTGGTGGTGACCGATGCGGACGGGCACAGCAACCCGCCGGCCAGTCTCGTCATTAGTATCGTTGACGATGTGCCGGTGGCGCGGCCGGACACGGATGCCATTACACCGGGTCAGACGACACCGGAGACCGGCAACGTGCTCACCGGTGCGGGCACGAAGTTGGGCACCGCGGATGTGCAGGGGGCCGATGGCGGCCTGACGGTCGTGGGTGTAGCGGCTGGCAATGGTCCAGGCGGCGCCGTTCCGGGCACGGTGGGAGTGGCAATTGCGGGCGCGCATGGCACGCTGACGCTCAACGCCGATGGCTCCTACAGCTATGTGCATACGGTCGGCGGCGGTACCGATGTATTCACCTATACCGTCAAAGACTCTGACGGCTCGCTGGCGCACGCGACGCTGTCGATCCTGCTCGGCAACTCGGCACCGGGCAACTTTGTGATTCCGGCACCCGGCCTTGCCGAAACGCAGGTGTTCGAGGCGGGGCTTTTGGCGGCACGGGGCCCCGGCGAGTCGGCGGGCTCGCACGCGGGAGAGACTGCATTCCCCACCAGCACGCAGAACGGCACCATCACCTTCACCTCGGCGACAAGAGCACGATGATGGCCGCGATCTGGAGACCAAGCCGCATTTAGAACCTCGCACGGAAGCCCCCACCTATGCTGTTGGAAACACAGGGAAAATACCGAACGAGGTCTAAGCTACGGCACGAAAGATAATAAAATATTACCTATGAGTAGTAAAATAGTTTCAAGCTAAAAATGATCCCGCCGCTGTCGTGATCGACAGTGATGATGGCGCTCCTAGCCACTTCACGATGAAATTTTCAGCCTGTGCGAGCGGCGCCGGTGCGCCGAAGATATTCGCCGCGCGCCGGCCCGACGATTTTCCCGCTGTCGTAGACGAGCTCGCCGCGAAGAAAAGTGTTTTTCACGCGCCCGGTGAGTTCGATGCCCTCGAATGGAGAATAGCCTTGCTCCGATTCCGATTCGGCCGCGCGCACAACAAAACTTTCATGCGGATCAACGAGGACGATATCTGCATCATAGCCCGGTGCGATGTCGCCTTTGGCCGGCAGTCCGAAGCGCCGCGCCGGCTTCCAGCTCAAAAGTTCTGCCATGTGATTGTACGACATGCCGCGCCTGCTGCCTTCGCTGAGGACTCCTGAAAGAAGATACTCGGTGCCGCCGAAACCGGATTTCGCCAGCCAGATATTGGTTGGGTCGTCCTTGGACCACTTCTGCTCGGCCGAGCAGCAGGCATGATCGCTCACGATCCAGTCGATCTTTCGATCAAGCACGGCCTGCCACAGCGCTTCGACGTCTTCGCGCGGGCGAATTGGCGGATTGACCTTTGCATGGACCGCGCATTCGCAATCGGTATCGAGCAGAAGATGACCGACCGTTACCTCGCGACGGAATTCAATATGCGGAAATACCTGTTGCATGGTCCACGCGGCGTCGACCGCTTTACGGGAGCTCAAATGCAGCAGATTGATGTTCAGGCAGTTGGTTTCGTTTGCCAGATAGGAAGCGATCCAGATGGCGAGACCCTCGGAGTGCGGTGGCCGCGCGGCGCTGTAAGCATGCAGGCCGGTTAGTTTGCCCTCCCGCTCAACGATCTTTGTGTAGGCAGTGAGAATTTCCGCGAGTTCGCAATGCAGACTGACACTGATATGAGCGGCTTGACCCGGGAATTTTTCCATCAAACGCTGTGCGGAGCGCATGATGAATTCGAAATGTGCGATGTCGTAGCGCTCGTCGGGGCCGATCATCAAAAAATCATTTTGTTGCGACGAGCGGCCGTGTAGCCCGTAGCCGCCATAAAACATGAAGATCTTGAACGAGGTCACCCCGTGATCGGTGACGAGAGATTCCATTTCATTGATATGTCCGGCTTCGATCGGCGCGATATGGAAGCCATAGTCGACCCAGAAACGTCCCTTCGATTGCCTGAACACTTCAGGCATGAACTCGCGGTAAGGGCCGCCCCGGTTCAGGTAGTAGTGTCCCGTACGCAGGTAATTCAGGCTTGAGGTCACGCCGCCCATAGCCGCGGCCTTGCTCTCCGAAACCGCGTCCTCGGCGAGCGGCGCATAGATGCCGATATGCATGTGGGCATCGACGCAACCCGGGAACGCGAGACGGTTCTTCGCATCGAAGATTGTTCTGGCTTGCTCTGCCTGAATGTCCGGGCCGAGTCGGACGACCTTTCCATCCTTGATCGCAATATCGAGGCAATCGACAGAGGTCTTGTTCGGGCGAACCACCCGGGCATTCTTGATGACGGTATCGAAGAGCCTGTCCATACGAGACATTTCCCTGACTTACATGCGGCCTCTAGTTCGGCGTCGCTCCGGATGACTTGACGAGTGGCGCCCATCGCTCAATGTCTTCGCGCACGAAGGCCGCGAATTCCTTGGGCCTATTGCCCACGCTTGTTGCGCCTTCGTTTTTCAGCTGCTCGCGCAGTTTTGGCTCTGCCAGAGCGCCAACGATGACTGTGTTGAGCTTTTCGGTGATCACGTCGGGAAGGTTGGCCGGCCCGAACACGCCGAACCACGCGCTGGACTCGAATCCGGGCACGGTCTCGCCGATCGCCGGTAACTCAGGGAAAAACGGCTGCCGTTGCACGCTCGTGACACCGTAAGCGCGTAATTTTCCCGCGCGGACCTGCTCGGCTCCCGTGACCAGACTGATGAACATGAGATCGATCTGCCCGCCCAAAAGATCGGTTAGCGCGGGTGCGGTCCCTTTATAGGGAACATTGAGCAGATCGACGCCGGTCATCTGCTTGAATTTCTCGCCGGCAAGATGGAGCGACGAGCCGATGCCGCCGATACCGATCGTTAGCGTGTGCGGGTTCGCCTTGGCCAGCTCGATCAGGGATTTGAGATCTTTTGCCGGCAGGTTGACACGTCCCACCAGCAGGCTCGTGACCCTGGCCACCATGGTAATCGGGGTGAAATCGGCGACGGGATCATAGGGCAAGGTTGGATAAAGCGTCGCGTTAATTGTGTGGCTGCTGAAGCTTACCAATAGCGTATATCCGTCGGGCGCCGCCTTGGCGACCGCAGCCGCAGCCAGATTGCCGCCGGCACCTGGCCGGTTTTCAATCAGCACGGGCTGCTTCAACGCGGCGGCCATAGGTTCTGAAATGGCGCGGGCAATGGTATCTGTGGTGCCTCCGGCGGGCGCGCCGACCAGCAACTTGATCGGCCGCGCCGGATAGTCTTCCCCATGGGACGCATGCGTCAGCCACAGGGAAAGAATGGCGATGGCTGCGACGAGTGGAAGAGGCCGATTCACGTCTTGCGGCCTTTCTTGTTACTCGGTGCCTCGTATTTTCTGCCGAGCTCGATCAATGCCGGTGTCCCGATGACGTCGTTGAGAGTCGCAAAGTCATACATCCGGTCACCGAACGGTCCGGTGGTGCCATGGGCGGCAAGCGAAGCGTAGAATTCGCTGGCTGTTTGTGCCAATGCACGAACGATACCACCCGGAAAAATGACGAGCGCAAAGCCGAGCGCTTCCAGATCCGCCGCGGGGCGCGGGGGCGTCTTGCCGCCCTCGACCATGTTCGCCATAAGCGGAACATCACTGATCGCCGGTGGAATACGTTGAAGTTCGGCGCGCGTTTTTGGCGCCTCAACAAACAAGATATCGGCGCCGGCGTCGCGATAACGGACCGCGCGTGCAACGGCTTGCTCGAAGCCCTCCACAGCGACAGCGTCGGTGCGGGCGATTACCAGGGTTTCGGGCGAATGCCGCGCGTCGAGCGCGGCTTTGATCTTGCCGATCATTTCCTCCACGGGGATCAGCGTCTTGTCATCGAGATGTCCGCAACGCTTGGGAAACGCCTGATCCTCGAGCTGGATCGCGCTTGCCCCCGCGCGCTCGAACAGGCGGACCGTGCGGCCGACGTTGAGCGCGTTGCCATAGCCGGTATCGGCATCGACGACGAGGTTGGCGCTCACGCGATCACGGATCAGCGCGATGGTGTCGGCCACCTCGCTCATGGCGACGAGACCGATATCGGGGCGCCCGAGCCGCGTATAAGCAATGGCCGCGCCCGACACATAGAGCGTCGAAAAGCCGGCCTGCGCGGCCAGATGCGCGGTGAGCGCATCGAAAACTCCCGGCGCCACCACGATCGGCTTGCGCGCCAGCCGCCTTCGAAGGTTTTCCGCATCAGTCATGGTTATAGTCCGAGATAGGCGCGTTTGAGATTCGGGTCGTTGCGAAGATGATCGGATGTCCCGTCCAGCACCACGCTGCCGTTTTCGAGGATATAGGCCCGATGGGCCACTTCAAGGCTCTGCACCACGTTCTGCTCGACCAGCAAGAGGGCGATGCCCTGGTCATTGATGCGCTTGATCAACGCAAAGAGTTCCTCGACGAGGAGCGGTGAAAGACCGAGTGACGGCTCATCGAGAATGAGCAGAATGGGTTCAGCCATAAGGCCGCGCCCAATCGCCAGCATTTGCTGCTCACCGCCCGAAAGGGTACCGGCGAGTTGCGATCGCCGGTCCCCAAGACGCGGAAAAATGCCGAATACGCGCTCGCGATTCTGCCGCCGGTGGTCGCGCGCGCGCCGATAAGCCCCAAGATCGAGGTTGTCCTTTACGCTCAGATTGGGAAAAATACGCCGCCCTTCAGGCACGTGAATGAGTCCGCGCGCGACGATGCTTGCGGCCTTTTCCTGATCGATCGTATGCCCGGCGAAGCGGATGCAGCCTTTTCGTGCACGCAGTACCCCGGAGATCGCACGGTTGAGCGTTGATTTTCCGGCGCCATTGGAACCGAGCACGGCGACGATTTCGCTCGCGTGCACATCAAGCGCGACACCACGCAGCACGTCTGTCTCGCCGTAGCCGGCGTGCAGGTTACTGATGGCGAGCAAGGGGCTACCGTCCATGCGACGCCCCCAGTTTTGCCGCGGCGCCACGGCCGAGGTAGGCCTCGACGACGACGGGGTCGGCAACAACCTGCGCCGGCGCACCCTCGGCGATGATGCAGCCTTCGGCCAGCACGAACACGTGTTCGGCCAGGCTCATCACCGCCTGCATCACATGCTCGATCATCAGAATGGTGATGCCACGGCCGCACAAATTACGGATGACCGGAACAATATCGCGGACTTCGGACGGATTGAGCCCCGCCAGAACTTCATCCAACAGCAGCAGCTTTGGGTTGGTTGCGAGCGTCCGCGCAAGTTCGAGCCGCTTGCGCGCGGCGATAGTCAACGTGTCAGCCGGCCTGTTAAGGAGTTCACCCAGCCCCAGATCGTGGCCGATTTGATCCACCACAGCGAGTGCCGCGTTACGCGTACGGTGGTGAAGATGCGCACCAACCAAAATATTTTCGCGCACCGACAGGCCGACGAAAGGCTGCACAATCTGGAAGGTTCGCGCTATGCCGCGTCGCGCGAGGCGATAAGGCGGCTCGCCGGTAATATCCTGCCCGGCGTAGCGGACGGCGCCTGCGCCTGCCTTAATGAACCCGGAGATGATCGAAAAGAGCGTGGTCTTGCCGGCGCCGTTGGGGCCGATGAGCGCGGTGATGCGTCCCTTCGACGCCGTCAGCGATGCGGCATTGACGGCGAGCAGCCCGCCGAATCGACAGGTGACGCGGTCGACGGCGAGCAAGGGCTCAGCCATGGCCTGCCTCCGCGGCGCGTGAGGCGGCTGGCCCACGAGTCAACAATTTTCGCATCTGCGCGAACCCACCGATCAAACCGCGCGGCATAAACCAGATCACCACCACCAGAACGGCGCCGTAAATAATGAGATCGAGGCCAGGGGCATCGCCAGCCAAAAGCTTTGCGGCTTCGCCCAACGACTTGACGACCAATGCGCCGAGCAACGGACCAAACACCGTGCCAACACCGCCGATGATCGGCGTCAGCAGCGCCTGAATCGAAATCCAGGTGCCGTAGGCAATCCCGGAATCCAGGAACAGGAAATATTGCACGTAGAAACATCCAGCGGCGGCTGTCATACCAGCGGAAATAACCATCGCCGCCAATTTGACGCCATTTGCATTGATGCCAAGCGCCTTGGCCGCATCTTCGTTCTCCCGCACCGCTATTAGCCATACGCCAAAACGCGAACGCTCGATGAGTTGCGCGGTCACGAGCGATGCTCCGACCAGCGCCAGGATGATCCAATAAAATGCGGCGCGGCTTTGAAACTGAAGTGTCCGGACGCCCAGATCGAGCTTCATCAATATGCCGACGCCGGCGCCGGTGATCGGGGCAACGCTCGCGATGATGCGCAGCACTTCTGCGAAGGCGAGCGTCACCAACGCGAAATAAGAGCCGCGCAGGCCGGACCGGAAGGTGAGGGCACCCAGTGCCGCGCCAAGCGCAGCGCCGGCCGCAATGCCGGCGACAAAGCCAAGCCAAGCGTTGACCCCGTAGCGCACCTGCAGGATCGCCGTGACATAGGCGCCAGTGCCAAAGAAGGCTGCATGACCGAAGGAATATTGACCGCCATAGCCGCCGAGAATGTTCCATCCTTGTCCGGCCAGCGCGATCATCAGCGCGACGACGAGGAAATTCAGCGTGACGTTCGAATGCACGACAAGGGGCACCGCGGCCAGGAGGGCCAGTACGGCTGCCGTCGGGATTAGCGCCTTCAAGCGCGTGCCCCGAACAGGCCGCTGGGCCGAACCAGCAGCACGACAATAAAGATAAGAAAAATGCCGATCTGGCCGAGTGATTCGCCAAGGAAAAGGCCGGACAAACTTTCCGCCACGCCCACGAGCAGCGCGCCGATGAGCGCGCCGGGCACCGAGCCCATGCCGCCAAGCACGACGATGGTGAAGGCGACCAGCACGAAGGCGTCGCCCACGGTCGGATTGACGTAATAGGTCGGGATCAGCAGGCAGGCGGCGATGGCAACGCAGGCCGTGCCGAGACCGAAGGTGACAGCGTAGACATGCGCGACGTCAACGCCTGCGAGTTCGGCGCCGAGTTTTTCCTTGGCGACAGCGCGAATCGCTCTGCCGATATCGGTGAATGTCATGATGAGCCAGAGCGCAAACGCGACTGCAAATGCGGCAGCGAAGCCGACCACGCGCGAGACAGCCAGAAATGTGGCTCCTATATCGATCGTCTGGAAGGCATAAGGCACATCAATGGTCCGCGTGTCGGCGCGGAATGCGTAGAGGAGCACATTCTCGATGATGACAGCGATGCCAAGGGTCACTAACAGCATGTTTCGGTCATCGCCGTGCGAAGCTGGACCGATGATGAAACGCTGCAATCCGTAACCGAGTGCGAAAAATAAGGGAGCCAGCAGTAAGACGGCGACGTAAGGATCGAGTCCCAACAGACGAAAGGCAAAAAAGGCAGCGAACAAGGCCGCGCTTAACAGTGCGCCATGCGCGAAATTGATGATGTGCAGCACGCCGTAAATCAGCGTCAGCCCGAGAGCAACGAGCGCATAGATTGCGCCGATCAACAGGCCGTTGATGATCGCAGGAACTAGGATGGCGGGCGACAGCACGGACGCGATACTTTGAGAACCATGGTTGCAGGTGGCGCCTTTGCCGCGCCGCCTACAACTCTATGACAGCTACGCCGGCCTCGGAAATACCGGCTTGGCGTTCGCGAAGGCGGGCGGCAAGATCACCTTGATATCATTGTCGAGCACTTGCGTATTGACCGGTGCCGCGCCTTCGTTTTGGCCGTTGACGAACTTGGTCGGGCCGTAAGGCATCAGGTGGCCGGAGAAGGTCGAGCTCGCCAATGCGGCGGTGAGCTTGGCGCGGTCGGCGGAGCCCGCGCGCTCGAGCGCATCGGCGATCAGCAAGACGCAGCTGTAGTTCATGTAGACTTCGTAGGTAAAAAACTGGTCCTTGCTTTCGACCTTCTTCTTTAGAGCTTGCGCTTTGTCGTTGCGCGGATCGAACCAGTGATTGCAGTCCATGATGAAGCGGGCCGCATCGGGGAATTCCTTGACGAATTTGTAGGAGGAAGCAGCGCCGCCAAGCACAGAATAGATACCTTTCGGCTTGACCTGCTGCTGCTGCATCGTGCGGGCAAGCAGGACGTATTCATTGTAGTAGTTCGCCGGGATGACGAGATCCGGGTTCTGCGCCTTGATCTTGAGGACGACGTTGTTGAAGTCGCGTGTCGGCGTCGGATGCGGGATCGTCTCGAGAATCTCGAAGCCCTGCTGCGGGAGTTGTGCATTCAGCAATTTGGCAAGCCCGGAGCCAAACAACGAATCCTCATGCACGATCATCACGGTCTTGGCGGGTTTGCCAGCCTGGTCGTTGATCGCGGCGAGATTGGCCAGCGCGGTCTTGGAGATGACGCCGAAGCCGGGGCCAAACCGGAAGGTGTTCTTCAGCCCGCGGGTGACGATTCCATCGGCAACGCCGACATCGACCACGTAAGGCAATTCGTAGCGCGCCGCTGCCTGCGTTGTCGCGAGGCAGATATTGCTGGCATAGCCGCCGACAATGCAGGCGACTTCGGCGGAGTTCATCTTCTCGACTTCTGCGACACCGCCGTCGGGTGTGGACTGTGCATCGCCAAGGATGGCGTCGATCTTGCCCAACCCCTTGATGCCGCCAGCCGCGTTGATCTCCTCAATGGCCATGGTTGCGCCAAGGCGGCCTTGCTGGCCGGAATAAGATAGCGCGCCGGTGACCGGATGCAGGACGCCGATCTTAACCGATGCGCCCTGGGCGCGAAGGATAGCCGGTGCGCCGACGAGGCCGGTCATCGCGGCAGCCGCGCCCGCCGTCGTCGACTGCAGAAATTGACGGCGGCTCACGCGTGAGCATTTGGTCATCTATTGCCTCCCGGTTTTTCTACGGCAAACCTACCATTGGTAGCCGACAATTATCTATATTAGCTTGCTGCTCCAAAAAGAGGCTATGGCACCTGCGGCATGGCACAAAAACAAACCCTCTTCGACAAGTTGTGGGACGCGCATGAGATCGTCCGCCGCGACGATGGCGAGTCGCTGCTGTGGGTCGATCGTCATTACGTGCATGAAGGCTCTTTTCACGCTTTTGGCCGGCTCGCCGAACGCCGCGCCGCAGTGGCCGAACCAGACCTGACGTTCGCCGTCACCGACCACTATGTGCCGACGCGGGCGCCGCGTACCAATATCGGCAATCCCGAAATCGCGCGCATGGTTCGCCAGCTCGAAGACAATGTCGCGACCCACCGCATCAAGCTGTTCGGTCTCGACGATCCGCGGCAAGGCATCGTCCATGTGGTGGGACCCGAACAGGGGCTGACGCTGCCCGGCCTGCTCATTGTCTGCGGCGACAGTCACACATCGACACACGGGGCGCTCGGAGCCTGCGCTTTCGGCATCGGAGCTTCGGAAGTTGCGCACGTGCTGATGACGCAGACGATTTGGCAACGCAAACCCAAACGGATGCGAATTACCGTCGATGGCCAGGTCACACCCGGGGTCGCGGCAAAAGACATCGTTCTTGCGATCATCGCGAAAATCGGTGCGGATGGCGCCACGGGCCATGCAATCGAGTTTTCTGGCGACACGATCCGCGCACTGTCCATCGAGGGGCGGCTGACGCTGTGCAATATGTCGATCGAAGCGGGGGCGCGTTGCGGAATGATCGCGCCCGATGAGAAAGCCTTCGACTACGTGAAGGGGCGTCCGGCCGCGCCGAAAGGCGCTGCTTTCGGACAGGCGGTTGATGCCTGGTCGAAGCTGATCAGCGATGAGGGCGCAGATTTTGAACGTGAAGTTCAACTTGACGGCGCGGCGATCGTGCCGATCGTCACCTGGGGCACCAGTCCGGAGCATGCGTTACCCGTCGCAGCAAGCGTACCGGATCCGGCCGCGGAGCCGGATCCGGCCCGCGCGAGCGCGTTGCGTGACGCACTTGGCTACATGGGGCTTCGTCCCGGCACAAAATTGACCGACATCGTCATTGATCGCATTTTCATCGGTTCCTGCACCAATGCACGTATCGAGGATCTGCGCGCCGCCGCCGCCGTGCTGGCGGGCCGCGTGAGCAAGGTGCCAGGTCTGGTGTCGGCGGGCTCTTCCACGGTCAAACGTCAGGCCGAGCAGGAGGGTCTCGATCGCATCTTTCGCGATGCCGGGCTTGAATGGGGTGAATCGGGATGCTCGATGTGTGTCGGCATCAACGGCGATATTGTTGCGCCCGGCGAACGCTGCGCTTCAACAACCAATCGGAATTTCCGCGGCCGGCAAGGGCCGGGCGCGCGTACCCACCTGATGTCACCGGCAATGGTCGCCGCGGCAGCGGTGACTGGGCATCTGGCCGATGTCCGGCCATTGTTGGTCAGCCGCAAAGTCTGAGGCGAGTGATGGAAAAATTCACCCGATTAACTGCAACCGCCTGTCCGCTCGATTTCGCCAATCTCAACACCGATCAGCTTTTGCCGGCGCGCTATCTCAAATGGCCACGGTCCGCCGGGTTGGGAAAAGTACTCTTGCAGGATCTGCGTTTCGATGCCGAAGGGCATGAGCAGGCGGATTTTCCGCTCAACCGGTCTGGTTGGCGCGACGCCAAGATTATTGTTGGCGGCCGAAACTTTGCGTGTGGCTCCTCTCGCGAGGCTGCGGTGTATGCGCTCTATGACTTCGGCATTCGCTGTGTGATTGCGCCTTCATTCGGCGACATATTTTCCGGCAATGCGGTCCAGAACGGCTTGCTTACGGCGATTGTTGACGACGAATCCGCGGCAGAGATTATCGCAACCCTTCAAACAACACCGGATCTGCCGGTCACCGTCGATCTCGAACAACAGACAATTCTCTGCGGAAACCACAGCTACCGGTTTGCAATTGATCCGTCTTGCCGTATGCGGCTTCTCAACGGCTGGGATGATATCGCGCTGACCGAGAGTTTTCGCGATAAAATCGCAGCCTTCAAAAAGGAAGACGCGAACCGCCGGGGCTGGGCGAAGCCGATGGTCACGTGAGACGAGAAAGGGTAACCCAGAATGTCGATTGCGTCGCGTGGGATCGGAGCAACCGTGGCGGTTGCGGCGATGATGGCATCGGCGATGGCGCAGCTTTCGCCGCATTGGCAGGCGTGCACTGGAAATCCGGGAATCGATTGGGATCAGCAGATCAAAAGCTGTACCGCACTCCTTGAATCCGGAACGGAATTAAAAGAGAACGTTGCGATTGCCTACTACAACCGCGCGCTGGCTTACGAAAACAAGGATGATTATGCCCACGCCATCGCCGACTATGATGAGGCCCTCCGCCTCAATCCGAATGACGCAGACGCATTACTGTATCGGGGTCTCGACAAGCAGAGATTGGGAGACAAAGCCGGCGGGGAAGCGGATGTGGCGGCGGCCAAACGCATGAATCCCGACATCGGAAAATAAACCGGCCGCCGGCGGGCGATCAAATATCTGCGCTTGCTCAGCCTGATATATTCGCGACCGGCTGTTTTTTTGGTTTGCTTGGTGCAGCCGGGCTTGCAGGTCTCGCCGACTCGGTCGATCCCGAAGAAGGTGCCGCGAATCTCAGAGCTTTTTGTGGTTTGCCGCCGTTGAGATCGCGTAGCGATTCCACATACTCCTTCGGTTCCAAAAATGCAGAGCCGGGTGTCTTCAAGCCCATGGTTTCCGCAATGCTGTTTCCGAATGTCACGCAGCTGTTGATCAACGCGTGCCACATCGGCTTGTCGGCTTTCTTCTGGCTGATGTAAGCGGACACCTTCTTGTAGGTCGCGGCGTCCACCATGACGCGATAGCGGGCGGTCACATATTTCTCTTCAAGGTCGCCGTCGCTCGCGCCTGTTTCCGACGGCACGAAGATCAGGTGACCCAAGGTCCAGGCAAGAAGGCTGCAATTTTCACAATCGTTTGCATCTCCCGCCGGATGCAGGCCCGCGATGTCACTCTTTACAATCTCGCCATGGCCGTTCACCTGGCCATAAAGGACATACATATGACCGTAGCTCGCGGCAGACCGTGCGCGGAATTCGACAAAATATGGCCTGTAAGAGCTTTGGGCTGGCTTGGCGGCGGGTGCCTGCACCGGCGTCGCTGCATCGATGGCGGCCCCGGGAGAGACCATAAGCGCGAGAGAGAGCGCGGCTAAGCCGCCAACCACGAGGGTGCGGACGCTCTCGTCCGATGCGCATAACCTCCGCATCTTCGGCTCCTCACTCTTGAGCCTGCGGTTGCCTCGGGACGACGTGCATCCGCCGGATAACCGAGCAACACGCGGCCAAACGGAACTGTCCAGCACCAGAAACGAGAATAGGTCCGGCGAGATATCCGGACCTCATCCCGTCAGCTGTTCGGTGCTGAGCTTAGCCCTTGGTCTGAACGACCGGAGCTTTACCCTTGCCGACAACCGGCGCCTTGCCTTTACCGCAGCCCGTGAGGCCGAAGGCCAGAAACACCGAGCAGAGTACAACTAGGAACTTCTTCATGAGCCACCCCACAGTTTGCTCTCTTTTAGTAATGTAATTCAGTATCGCCGTTTATAGTTAACAACTAGTGCGGAAAAGTCACACTCAGGGATATTCTGGAAAGCCCATTGCAATCAGGCGTTTCTGGCTTCTCCCGCGTTGGAAAACCACAGCTTCCGGTGCGGATTATGAACACGGTTCGGCGCCAAAAAGGTGAGTCAGACTCAGCGATACTCTTCACAGCTTCCGACCAGCGGATAACGATCGGGGTACGCCTTCTTGAGCGTTGCCTCGGCCTTCTTGAGAGCTTCTTCGCATTGCTTTTGGGTAGCGTATCGCGGTGATGGCTTTACCTCGATACCAGGAGGGCGCTCCATAAACTGCCAGTAAGAGAGCGCCGGTGTCGCCAGAAAAGCACCTGATACGACAAGCGCGCAAAACGACAGAACCGTAGTTCTTCGCGGTCTCATGATTCCCCCACTGCTTTGTATGGATTACCGCAATACGACAACCCTGGTACCCAAGCTGACCCTTCCGTACAGGTCCATAATGTCTTGATTGTACATGCGGATGCACCCGTAGGACACAAACCCGCCAATCGAGCCGGGATTATTGGTGCCATGGATGGCATATTCGCCGTCGCTCAACGTCATTGCAGCGGCGCCCATTGGATTTCTGGGACTGCCACCGGGTATGAGGTCAGGAAGTGATGGCTTGTCGTGCCTTATTTCTACCGGCGGCGACCAACCTGGCTGGATGTATTTTCCGTTGATGTAGGCCGTTCCTGCCCAGGCCTTTCCGGCCCGACCGACCCCTACGGGATAACGGATCGCCTGATTGCCATCCAAAATCAGATAAAGGCGCCTTTCGTTCGTTTTCACGACGATCGTGCCGGCCGGGTAGCCGGTGAGATGAACCATTTCGCGGGCGAGCGAGGGTACCGGGGCGACAAAACCGGCAAACAGGAAAGACAATATGATGACAAACAAATTCGCGCGCATCTTTCGAGGCCTCCTTGTCGTGTGGTGCCTATAATCCGACATCATGCGGACATGCCGCAAGACTCGCCAGTGGCCAAAGGGTCTGGGTGGCTTTTCGGCGGCCAACATCGCTTCCGCACGATAAGCGGCTCACGGTCAGCACATTTCATCATTTTTTTATCAATGTGAACCGCATCACGCCGACACTCTACGCGGCGGCCTACGGTCGCGTCGATCAATCGCTATGCACAACAAGGTGGTTGTATCATGCGGTTCAAAATCAACTACTGCTGCGAAGTCGTCGGCCGGGCTTCAGCGTTTGTCACGCTTGCTGGCATGGGATCGCTTGTTTTGGCAGCAACTGCCATCGACATTCTCCGCTAGCATCGCCGGTACAAAACTGGATGCGAGCCATTGTGCTTCGACGGTTCGCTTGGTCGTCAGTTCGGCGGCCACCGCGTCGCGAACATGCTGGCAATATTCTCGCACGTCAGGCTGCGCACGGGCCGCTGCGAGATTCAGCCATTTGTAGGCTAGGACCTCGTTCTTCGCGACGCCGTGACCCTTGTCGTGCATGAGACCAAGCAAATACTGTGCAGATGGATTTCCTCGCTCGGCGGCGCACAGGTACCAACTTGCCGCAGCTATGTAATCCTGCGGCTTACCCCCGACCGCGCTCGTATTGAAAGCCGGGCATCGCCTTTGCCCGCGCATCGCCAGCAAAGGCGACCGTCTCTTTGCAACGCGACGCCGGATAGACGGTGGTACTTGCCGCAACCAAAGTGGCAAGTCCCGCAAATGCTGTCCTGGCGATTTTGCTGGCGCCCGCTGAAACGGTGTATGCGGAGGTCCATCGATTTGCCGGTGCCGGTCTGACCAGCATTCTGTTTCCTTCTATCGAAGTTTCGTTGTCAGTGGGCCGCTCGGAGCCACGGCGCCGGCTGTTCCGCGAAGCTTCGTGCGCATTTCTTCCGCCACAAAATGTGCGTCGACACCATCACGAATGATCTGAGGCCGGATGAAAATAATCAGCTCGGTCCGCGCGAGACCATTGCTGCGGCTCGTCGAAAATACATCGCCCAGCGGCTGCGGCAGCTGATCGAGAAATGGAATGCCGGAGCTTGTGCGGTCCTGGCGTTCACTGATCAGTCCCGCCAGCAGCACGGTCTGGCCGCTTGTTACAGAAATTGTACTCTTGACCCTGCGCTGTGAAACCGTCGGGGTGAGGGTCGTGGTCCCCGAAGACGGCGCGACGTTGCTGATCTCTTGTTCGATATCGAGCCGTACCATGCCGTTGACACTGACGCGCGGAACCACACGCAGTATGATTCCGGTATCACGATAGTCGATGGTATTGACGATCGTGTTGTTACTCGTCAGCACAGTTGCGCTGCCGGTTGAGATCGGCACTTGATCGCCGACTTGGAGAACGGCTGGCTGGTTGTCGATGACGACAAGTGATGGGTTGGAAAGCACTTTGACACTCGTGACAGCGTGCAACGCATCGAGAATGACGCGCGGCTGCGCTTGCGGCCCGACGAGGAAATTAAAGCCGGGGAAGGCGCGGTTCAGGAACGCGCCAGCGACGCCGGATGCATCCACGGAGGGCGGTTGTGTGGCGGAACTGTTCAGTAGCGAACCGCGGTCGGGCCTTAATCCAACATCTTTGCTGGTCAGGAAGAACTGAACTCCGTAATTCAAATCATTGTTGAGCGTGACCTCTGCGATTGTCGCGTCGATCGCGACTTGCATCTGTGGCCGGTCAATTTGCAAGAGCGCGCGTTCGATAATTCGATAGCTTTCGCGGCTGGCGTATATGAGCAAACTATTGTTGACGATATCGGGAGTTATCCGCACACCGGCCATCAGCGATGAGACGGTGGGCGATCCGGCCCGGGTATCGGCCAATATGCCAACAGCTGCGTTAGGCGCGGGCGAACCGGCCGCCTCAGCCGCAGCTCCGCGTTGATTGGGCGGCGTGATGCCGAGCTGCTCCCTCACGCGGCTGCTGGCGGTCCCCGCATTGCTGAAACCTGCTCCAAACTGACCGCTGGAGCCCATTTCGGTGCTCGATGTCGCGATGGCGCCAGATCCAGGAGCGATTGGGCTCGTCGGCGAGTCACGTGTGGTAGACCCACCGCTATTGAACATTTCATTGAGCATTTTCGCCATCTGGCGGGCTTCCCCATAGCGGACCCGATAGACTCGCACACTTGTGTTTGAACCATCGCCGTTGTCGAGGCGCTTGATCCAAGTTGCGGCGGCATTCAGCAGTTGTGGTTTGCGCGTGACAACAAGGATGGAGTTCATCCGTCCGATCGCCTGAAACTTGACCAGGTTCTGGCCGAGGCCGCCCTCGCCGGAATCAACGATCTTTTCGAGCTCCGCAATGATGGGGTCGGGGGTGCTGTTGCGCACCGGAAAAATTCCAACCGACTGCCCTTGCATCCATTCAGCATCGAAGCTGAGGACAGTCTCGATGGCGGTGCGGCGCTCCGCGCCACTGCCTTGAACAAGAAGCAAGTTTCGTGGTGCATCGATCCGAACCAAGCCCGGCTTGGTCGCAAATCCGTCGAGCAGCTTGATGAGCGTCTGTGCCGAGACGTACTGCAACGGAACAACTGAAATTCCGTAGCCGGGCTCTGTCCGGGCCCGGTCGCTGTCGACATTGCCGGAGGCGATTGCTTCGCTGAGTGGACCGATGCGGTAACCTGCGGTTTCCCGCACCAGAACAACATTGCTCACACGCAACGCGTTTTCGAGCACAAACAAGATATCTGCTTTGGGAATTGGCCTGCCGGAGGCAAGGCTGATGGTGCCCTGAACACGCGGGTCAATGATGTATCCGGCCCCGAGAATATCGCCGAGAATGACCTTCACGACAGTGGCTATCGGAGTGTTGTCGAAGTTGAGCTCGTAGCCGTCGCCGCCCTCCGCAGGCTTAGCCTGCTCGTGTACATCGGCAGCAGCGAGTGCGTTCGTCTCGGTATAGAACGCAGACTGTCGTCGATCAGGAGCATTCGCGTCCGGTACCTGCGGGGCGGGAGCGCGGGGCAATAAGTCGATGGAGCGCACTGTGTCAAAGACGTCAGACGCACGGTTGGTGGCGTCATCGAAGGTGATTGCGTTGCAGGCGGCGAGGCTTATGCAACCGATCGCGAAAACTAGGATAGTCGATGCGCTGCGAATCGATTTGAGTCGGGGCGCTGCTTTACCGACACGTGCCACGTAGCTCTACCGTTGTTGCAGATGCCGGATCATCTCCAAAGAGAGATGTCGTAGTGAGTCAGTAACAAATTTGTGTGACAGATTCGAATCGCAGGTTCAACGTCGCTGAAAACAACGGATTGAAAATTTTTCAGAGATAGTGCGTAAAAATATTACGACGCGAATTGAAAAATCTTTTGTTCGAGAAAACTATGATAATTACGCTGACGAGAATGCTTCCGGCGTCTAAAGATGCTTAAAGCGACAAACACGTCGCGCATGGCGCACAAAATTTATTTTGCGACGTGGCAAATTTATTATCAAAATCAGATGTGCGGGCTCGACCAGCTGTTGTTGCAGACGTTGCTCTACGATCTTGAGGCTGGAATGCCATTCCTCTTCAGGCGATACAGGCAGCGGTCGCATCTTCGACCAATCGGGATGGGCGCCTGCAAATTCTATTGGCGGTTTCCGGCCAGCGGCGGGGTTCAAAATGACAGTCTACGTCGTGCGCGGCGCTCTGCTTGCGGCAACCATCATATTGGGCAATGCCTCCGGAAGGGCAGGGACAGGCAACCCGCCTTGGACGATTCCGCTCGGGGAGCTGACCGCCACACGTGAACGGCCGATCTTCTCGCCCTTGCGTCGGCCGCCGGCGGCCAGCACGACGCTTGATGCGCAGCCGTCGCCACCGGCAAAATCGCCGCAACCCGAAGGTCCGCAGCTTTCCCTTGTCGGTACCGTCGCCGGAGATAAGAAAAGTTTCGGCATCTTTCTTGACCATTCGGCAAACACAGTGCTCAGGCTAAAGACGGGTGAGGGACACAGGGGCTGGATTCTTCGCGAGGTCCGCGGCCGCAAGATCATACTGGAAAAGGGCAACGCGACGTCAATACTGACGCTGCCCGTTCGGCCACCACAGGCGGATGAAGACCAGAAATAACGCTGACTTTGTTTTGGACTGTACGGCCGGCCCAGGTGACTTCGGGAAAATTTTTATTTAGAGCCTGAACCGGCTAGACTTGAGTAGCGTCCGCCATACCATCGCTCGAGCGAATGGCATTTGACAATGGAATTGCGCCATCTCCGTTATTTCGTGGCGGTCGCGGAAAAGTTGCATTTCTCGCGCGCGGCAGAGCAACTGAATATCTCGACGCCGACGCTGAGTCATCAAATCCAGGCTCTTGAAACGATGCTTGGTGCGCAACTTCTTTCACGCAGAAAGAAGAGTGCTGTAACGCTGACGCATACCGGCAAGCGCTTTCTCGAAGAAGCCCGTGCGACACTGCGGCAGGCTGAAAATGCAGAACTTGTCGGAAAGCAGGCTGCGCGCGGAGACATCGGCTCTATAGCCATTGGCTATATATTATCGGCGAGTTCCATTGGCCTGCTACCCGAGCTGATCGCAACCTTTCAAAAGGAAAATCCAAGCGTTCTATTACAGATCAGCCGGATGGAAACCTTTCCGCAAATGAAAGCGCTTATCGATGGCGTTCTCGACGTCGCTTTCATTCGAGCGCCGCAACGATACCCCGCCGAACTCACCGGGTTCGTCGTCGACCGCCATCCCTACTATGTCGCTATTCCGCAAGGGCATCATCTGGCGCAGCGCAAGCAGATCACTCTCGCTATGCTTGGCGAAGAATCTTTCGTCTCCGGTTCCCTGGAGATGGAAGTCGGCTTTTGGGGTAATCTCGGCGCCGTATCGAAGCCGGGGCAGTCGCTTCGCATCGTTCAAAGAACTCCGGACATATTCTCTCTGCTGACCCTCGTTGCGGCCGGAGTGGGACTGGGGATTATCTCGGCGCCAATGCAAACCGTGGGAATTCCAGGCATCATTTATCGAAGGATCGCAGGGGCCCTACAGGAGGCCGAAATTGCGGTGGCCTATCGAAAGAGAGAAAGCGCGCCTGTTGTTAAATCATTTATTCACCGGCTACGAGCTAGAGCGCGTGAGTATCTATGAACTCAGTGGACCTGTTCGAATGACTTTAAGACATGCACAGACGGTATTCAGTTTCGGCGATGACCGCCATGCATGATTCTGGTGTTCGCCTTCCGCTTCTCCTCCAGCCAATCTCCTTGCGCGGAATTTTTGCGCGCAACCGCATCGTCGTTTCGCCAATGTGCCAATATCACTCGGAGAGCGGCGGTCCAACGGACTGGCACCTTGTAAGCTTGGGAAAATACGCAATAGGCGGCGCCGGGATTGTCTTCACGGAAGAAACGGCCGTGGAGGAACACGGGCGCAAAACCTACGAATGCGCGGGCATATATTCGGACAACCATGTCCCTGCCTATCGTAGGATCACCGAATTTATTCGCAGTCTTGGCGCGATCCCGGCCATTCAGTTGGGCCATGCCGGTCGCAAGGCTTCCAGCGATTTACCGTGGAAGGATTTCAGGCCGCTGGACGACAGTGATGCGGCGCGCGGTCTAAAGCCATGGATTGGAGTATCCGCGAGCGCCATCCCGGCTCCTCGCGAGGGCTCGTCGACACCGATTGCAATGTCGGTGAGCGACATCATCAAGATGATCGAAGTCTGGCGCGAATCTGCTGTGCGAAGTGTCGATGCGGGATTCGATATTTGCGAAATTCATGGCGCCCATGGATATCTAATCCACCAATTCCTCAGCCCGCTCGCGAACCGTCGCAACGACGGCTATGGCGGCGATTTAAAAGGTCGAATTCGCTTTGCTCTGGAAATAACAGAGGCAGTCAGGGCGGTTTGGCCGCAGGACCGCCCGTTGTTTTTTCGATGCTCAGCCACCGACGGTCCAGGAGGCCAGTGGACTATCGACGATACCATCGTGCTTGCGAGCGAACTGTTGCAGCGAGGTGTCGACGTCATCACGTGTTCGTCAGGCGGCATTGGCGGACCAATTAACACAGAAATCGTGCCGCGTGTTCCAGGTTATCATGTCGCGTATTCGGAACGTGTGCGGCGCGCGGCCGGTATAAAAACTGTTGCTGTCGGGCTGATTACTGAAGCGCGTCATGCCGAGCAGATACTCTGCGCCGGGCAAGCGGATCTAATCGCTCTTGCGCGCGAGCTTCTTTACAATCCGCATTGGCCTGTTCATGCTGCCAAGGAACTTGGAATTGAGAACTATCTCGACATTCTTCCTGCCGACCTTTCCTATTGGCTCAAGCGTAGGGAAGAGGTACGTCGTCTGAAGCCGAAATAAGCGTGATTGAATCATTGCGGAGAATGCAGTGTTTCGGCGTGTGACCGTAGCCATTATGTTCGCGGCTTGCTTATTTGCGCAGTCCGCCCTGGCCCAATATCCGACAAAGCCGGTCCATATTGTTGTTCCATATCCTGCCGGAGGCGCGGTCGATGCTTTCGCCCGCGTTCTATCCCAGAACCTCTCCGACATGTGGGGTCAGCAGGTGATCGTGGATAATCGCCCCGGCGCCAGCACGATGATCGGTGCAGAGCAGGTGGCGAAGTCACCAGCCGATGGTTACACGCTTCTACTTACCGCTGAATTGACTTTGGTGACCGTTCCGCACCTTTACGAACGGATTCCGTACGATCCGTTGCGGGACTTTGCTCCAATCACAGCACTGGTTTCTGCAACCCAAGCGCTTGTTGTGAACCCTTCACTGCCGGTGAAAACCGTAAAAGATCTTGTAACACTCGCAAAAGAAAAACCGGGAGAGTTGACCTACGGATCCTTTGGCATCGGTTCCACGGGCCACCTGAACATGGAGATGCTTCAGGCGATGACCGGCGCGCGTTTCAACCATATTCCCTACAATGGGGCGGGCCCTGCCATGAATGATGTAATCGGCGGCCATATCAGTTTTATGCTCGCTGCCATCAGCATCGTCAAAGGCAATGTGCAGGCCGGGAAGCTACATATGATTGGCGTGGGAAGCGATCGTCGCAGCAGCGAATTTTCCGACGTCCCCACAATTTCCGAATCTGGCGTGCCGGGCTTTGAGGCAAAGTCTTGGTTTGGTCTGGTGGCGCCGGCCGGAACGCCGGCGGACATCATCACGAAGATCAATCAGGATGTGACAAAGGTGATTTCAGACCGCGCGTTTGCCGAAAAATATCTTGCCGCGCAGGGATTAGAGCCGATCGTCGGCGCTCCGGAGCAATTCGCGGCATTTATTCGGGCCGAAACGGGCAAATGGGGCAGGATCGTCAAAGACGCAAACATAAAAGTGACGAAGTAGTTTTTCAAAGCGGTCTTTCACTAAGTAGGACTCTTGGCATTAAGCCGCTGATGCAGGCGCGGCATGTCGACGACCGTGCGCTCGTGCGTGCCCTTTCCGATTTCCTCGATTTCGTCGCGAGCCGTTACATCGAATTCGATGCGGCGGCCATCGACTTTGGTGACAACGGCTTCGGCCGTCACGCGGTGGCCAGCAGGCGTGGCTGCGAGGTGACGAATATTGACGGCGGTTCCGACTGCGCTCTCGCTAGGATCGAGATAGCCTCGCACTGCATTGAGCGCGGCGTTTTCCATGGCTGTGATCATCATCGGCGTAGCGAAGACAGGCGGCAGCGCTGCATCCTTGAATTGATTGGCAAGATGCGCTGGCGTTACACGCAGCGTAAAGGATCCCCTTGCTCCGACAGGAATGGCGCGCATGCTTAGCTTCCGCTACGGGGAACGTGGCTTATCGCCGGCGCCAAAATGACTAGCACAATCCCGCACAGAGCGATCGGCAAGAAAGCCGTGCTGGCGACGCCGGTTAGATCCCATGCAAGCCCACTGATCACTGGTACGATCACCGCGCAGCTATAACTGATGGTGAACATTGCGGCGGTAACCCGATGCACGTCATCAGGTGGGCTCAGAAGCGGCGGCAGCGCCAGCACAAGGATAAGGATTATCGACGCAGAGAAGCCCTGAAGCGCGGCAGCCGCCACGACCCACGCACCGGTGCCAAATACTATGCCGGCGGTCGCGATCACGCACAGTAGACCGCACAGGACATAGGGCCAAACCTTCCGCTCGAGCCGGCTGGCAACGGCGAGCAGTAGAAATGACGCGGGCAGCTGGCCGGTGTTGAGGCCTGTCAAAGCAGCACTGATCCACTCACTCTGCCCGGTGCTCCTCATGTAGTCGGGAATGAACGCGTTAGTGGCAAAATACGTGGCGTTGATGCTTCCGAGCATGATGCCGAGCCGCCAGATCAGCGTGTTGCTCCAATCGGGCCACCATCGGCGACGCGTCAGCCTCAAGCCGTCATCCGTCGGCCGCGGCGCGAGCAACATGATGACGACGGCGATCAACGCGACGGGAATGCTCCAGACGACAAAACCCCACTGCCAGCTGCCGTTGACCAGCGGCAGCACCAGCGGAAGCATCAGTGCTACCGGTAGGATCTCGCCGATCAACAAGCCGTTGGTATAGACTGCGGTTGCGAAGCCAATACGGCGCGGCGCCCAAGCGCGTACGGCCGGCGGCATGGTCACCTGCATGATGGCGACACCCGCTCCCATGGCAACGGTCATGCCATAGAGCCAGGCTATGTCGGGGAACGCGCCGCGTAACGCGCCGCCGACTGCGGTGAGCATAAGCCCTACCACCAGAGCGGCGCCGATGCCGAGCCGGGCAATCAGCAGCGAACCTGGCACTGCCGCGAAGGCGAACAACATCGATGGTAATCCGGTCAAAATTCCTATCTGGGTCGCACTCAGATTCAATTCGTCGTGGATGAGCGGAATGACGGGGGGCACGGCCAAAATTGTTAGCCGCAATGCAACGCCGGCGAGCCAGAGCAACAAGAGCGGGGTCAAAAGACGGGCCCGCGAGGCTACGCCCATTGGGTTATTCATGAAGGACGCCGATCTTGCGAATTCGAACGATGGGCGAGTTCGCGGCGTATCAGATCCGGCAGCGAATCGGTCAGCGCATTGAATTTTATCCCGCGAATGTTGAAGGCGGCGGCGGCGGCCAAGTCATGATCCTTGTCGCCTATCAAGAAGCTGTCGCCGATATCAATCGGCCATTCACGGGCGGCCTGTTCGAGCATGCCCGGGCCAGGCTTGCGGCAGCGACAGTGCACCGCCAGTCTTTTGATTGTGCCTTCAGGATGATGTGGACAGTAATAGAATGCGTCGACGCGGGCGCCGAGCGCGGCAAGGCTATCCCGCATATAAATATGCAACGACTTCACTGTCGCTTCATCATAATAGCCACGCGCAATACCAGACTGGTTTGTGACGACCAACACGTAATACCCGGCCTCGTTCAGAAGGCGCACCGCTTCCGCCGCGCCCTCCATCCATTCAAGTTGTTCGGGCTGATGCGTGTAGCCGTGGTCAACATTAAGGACGCCGTCGCGGTCGAGAAATGCCGCTGGCCGGCGCATATTGGCTTTGTCATGCGGGCCATCGCGATAGCTATCGTGTTCGGTCATTCTGCAAAGACAGTCATGGATTATCGGTGGTCGCCGCCTGGTCGAACGATCGTACTCGCAAGCCGCTCACCACCCACACAATCCCGCCAGCCATACCGATAACAAAACTCGCCGTGCCATACAGGATGGATAGTGTAAGGCCATCGCTTTGAGCTAGGCCCGCAAACGCGAACGCCGCAATCATACTGCTTTCGCGGACGCCCCAGCCTGCGATCGATATGGGTACGGTCGAAATCAGCAGAACTGGAGGGATCAGAAATAGGATTTGAAGGAAAGTAATGGACGCAGCGATCGCCTTTACGCAGCACCAGGCTGCGGCAATGGTAAGCAAATGAATTGCCATTGAGCACGCAAGGACAATGCTGATCGAATGGAATGAGGTGCATAGCGTTGCGGCAATGCGTGAAGCAGCCGAGAAGTGCCGGGTGAATGTCCACCGATCGAGTGCATGCTGGAAACGCGTGCCGACTATGATGAAGATTGCCGTGCCAGCGACGGCCCCGCACCCAATAAACAGCAGAACGGCGCGGGCCATCGGATCATGGATGAGTTCGAACGTCCATGGCAGGCACGCCATGACGATGACGGCCAAAGCGAACACGCCGACGATGCGATCGATTAAAACAGAGTAGGTCGCGCGCGCCCAGCCGGCGCCTTCGCGCGCAAAAAGCCAAATTCGCGCGCCGTCGCCGCCGACTGTCGACGGCAGTACTTGATTGAAAAACGTTCCAATGAAACTCAGCTGCAAAGCAAGTGCAAATGTCAAACCAGCGCCGCACGCGGCGGCAATTTTTCTCCAGCGTATGGCAAGGAACGCGACCTGGATTGCAAGGAGGGCGAGTGCCAAGGCGATCCACCTCGGATCGATCTGGCTCAGCCGGTCGACAAATGCGGTGACATTGACCCATCGCAACGACAAACAAAGCAGCAGAATCGAGGTTGCCGCCTTTGCCGACAGAAGTAGCATGCGGCGCATCGGGGCAAAGTCCTTCAACGCATTGGCGCTTTTTTACTTTGGCGGACGGCTTCGCATGCCCCATCTACTGACGCAAGTAGGTTATAGCAACGCCGAACGAGCCTGGCGCAATGCAAGATGCGAGCAAATCTAGCCGGCCGAACCGGGAAAGGTTATTACCCAAGCTCTCCGGAAATAAACGATCACTCGACCAGCCCTCGCCTAAACATGATAGAAGATGTCAAATCAGTGGGTGCCCAATGCATTTGCAGCAGCGAATTCTAGTGACCGGGGGCGCGGGGTTTCTCGGCTCACATCTGTGCGAACAGCTGCTCGCACAGGGAGGGGATGTCCTTTGTGCTGACAACTTTTTTACCGGCAGTCGCAAGAACATCGAACACCTTTTGGACCACAAACATTTCGAAATGACGCGGCACGACGTGACATTTCCCTTCTACGTCGAGGTCGATGAAATCTACAATCTCGCTTGCCCCGCTTCACCGATTCACTACCAGCGAGATCCTGTGCAGACAACCAAAACCAGCGTGCATGGCGCGATCAACATGCTGGGGCTCGCAAAGAGAGTGAAGGCGAAGATCCTTCAGGCGTCGACTTCAGAGGTTTATGGCGATCCTAATGTGCATCCGCAGCCAGAGGAGTACTGGGGACATGTCAATCCCGTCGGGCCTCGATCCTGTTATGATGAAGGCAAGCGTTGCGCGGAGACGCTGTTTTTTGACTATTGGCGCCAGCACAAGTTGCGTATCAAGGTCGCGCGAATATTCAACACATATGGTCCACGCATGCATCCGAACGATGGCCGCGTAGTGTCAAATTTCATAATTCAAGCTCTTCTTGGTCGCGATCTAACGGTTTACGGAGACGGCACGCAAACACGCTCGTTCTGTTATGTGGACGATCTTATCGACGGACTCATGAAATTGATGGCGACGAAGGATCAGATCACGGGCCCAATCAACATCGGCAATCCGACCGAATTCTCAATGCTCGAACTTGCGGCCACGGTGATTGAAATGACAGGCTCGCGGTCCCGTATCGTGCATCGCCCGCTGCCCGAGAACGATCCGCGGCAGCGGCGTCCCGACATCTCGCGCGCGCAGGAACTGTTGTCTTGGACGCCGCGCACGCAATTGAAGGAAGGGCTGACTCGCACGATCGCGTATTTCGAAAAGCTGCTGAAGGAGAGTAACGTGCGGGCCATGCTGACCGCTGACCAAGCCACCTGAATACGGCATTTCGGCTGCAGCATTTTTCTAGAAGCTGATGTGTTGTCGTTTCCGGCCAAGTCGCCGCCAAAATTGGCTGGTGTTTGGTCGCCGGAATTTGCTAGCTAAGTGATTGGAAACCGACCCAATTTAACCGGTTCGTGGAGGACAAGGGCCGGGCCGTGCTACTATATTGCACGAGCAAAAAAGGGGATCGTTTTAGTATTGAATATCGCGTCGACCAAAACGGTGCTGTCCGGTTCGACCGGTTCGACGACCGCGGATGTTACCGTCGTGGGCGGCGCCGGCCACGTAGGTATTCCTCTTGTGCTCGCCTTTGCCGAGGCGGGCCTGACGGTCAATGTGAACGACCTCAACGAGACCGCGCTGACTACGTTGCGGTCGGGCAGGCTTCCGTTCATAGAACATGGCGCCGCACCGCTACTGGCGAGAGCGCTGGCCGGTAACAAGCTGCTTTTCACATCATCGCCCAACGCGATTGGCCGCACCGGTCCTGTCATCATCACCATCGGCACGCCGGTCGACGAATTCCTCAATCCGGTACAGACGGAGGTGCAACATTGCATCGATAGTCTGCTGCCATATATCGCCGATGATCAGCTTCTGATCCTTCGGTCAACCGTTTACCCGGGGACGACCGATTGGCTGCACAGCTATCTCAAACGGCTCGGCCGCAAGAACAATGTGGCATTCTGTCCCGAGCGCGTAGTTCAAGGCTATGGCATCAAGGAATTGCGCGAGATGCCGCAAATCATCAGCGCGACCTCGCCGGGTGCCGAAAAGCAGGCAAGCGAAATCTTCAAGCGAATTGCGCCCGAGCTCGTCATCGTGAATCCGATCGAAGCCGAATTCGCAAAGCTCTTTAATAATGCGTATCGTTATATCGAATTCGCCGCCAGCAATCAGTTTTATATGATCGCGAAATCGGCAGGCGCCGACTACCAGGCGATCATGCGCGCGATGAAACAGAATTATCCGCGCGCCAAGAATTTTCCCGGCCCGGGGTTTTCTGCCGGGCCTTGTTTGTTCAAGGACACCATGCAGCTGGCTGCATATGCGCGGAATCAATTCGGACTCGGCCATGCGGCTATGCAGGTGAACGAAGGCCTCGTGCTCCAGCTCGTCGATGATCTACGGCGGGCCTACGAGATTTCGAATATGACTGTTGGATTATTGGGGATGGCATTCAAGGCCGAAATCGACGATACCCGGGCCTCATTAAGTTACAAACTCAAACACGCCCTGGAAATTTGTGCGGCAAAAGTTCTCACGACCGACCCATTCGTCACGACTGATCCGAATACAATTCCACTCGAGCAGGTGATTGAGCGAAGCGATATTCTGATCTTATGCACGCCGCATTCCGTCTATGCGGAGATCGATCTCAAGGGGAAACCCGTGGTCGATGTTTGGGGCTTTCTCAAAAATGCGAATGTCGTGTACTGAGCATGGCCCCGAGCGCCGTTACCATTGACTTCATTTACCGCCAGGGAAGCACTCTGTGACTCGTCGTCAGGTTCTGATCGTGCTGCACGATCTTGTGGCAACCACCGCAGCAATTGTCGCTACATTTTACATGCGCTTTGAAGATGCCGCTCTCAGCGATCGTTTGCACGGCCTGTGGCTATTCCTTCCGTTCTTTGTCGTCTACGCGGGCGTCGTTTATTTCATCATAGGCCTGCACCGGAACAAATGGCGCTTCACGTCTGTCCCCGATCTCTACAATATCTTTTGGGCCTCGACCGTGATGGCCCTTTCCCTACTCGTACTCGACTACGTTCTCGTGGCGCCCAATTTTTATGGAACGTTCTTTTTCGGCAAGGTCACCATATTGCTTTACTGGTTTCTGCAGATGTTTTTTCTCGGAGGCCTGCGAGTCGTATATCGATACTTTCACTACGCGCGCACGGTTAATCGATCAAAAAAGAATACCGATTCGATGCCCACGCTGGTTCTCGGGCGTGCCGCCGATGCAGAGGTTCTTTTGCGCGGAATCGAGAGTGGTGCGGTAAAAAAAATCTGGCCGGTCGGGGTGCTCTCCCCATCGTTTGCCGATCGCGGACAGTCGATCCGCGGCATTCGCGTGCTGGGCGATATTGATGATCTAGAAAAGGTTGTATCCGATCTGGAGGCCAGCGGCAGTCGTGTGACGCGGCTTGTTCTGGCGCCATCGGCGCTCGCGCCGGAAGCCCGTCCCGAGGCGATTTTGATACGGGCGCGTAAACTCGGTTTAAACATAAGCCAAATGCCGTCGCTCGATGCTGATGGGCCGGCAGTGCAGCTGGCGCCGGTTGCCGTCGAAGACCTTTTGCTGCGTCCCAGCGTCAAGATCGATTACCGTCGACTTGAGGACTTCGTCAGTGGCAAGGCGGTCGTCGTGACGGGTGGCGGCGGTTCGATCGGCTCGGAGATATGCGACCGCGTTGTTACATTTGGCGCCGCCCGGTTGCTTGTGATCGAACATTCCGAGCCTGCATTACACGCGGTGCTGGAAACTCTCAAAGGCAAACAGAGTGCTGCGGAAATCGCCGGGCGCATTGCCGATGTCCGCGATCGGCACCGGATCATCGGGCTCGTCGCACAATTCAAGCCCGACATCGTTTTTCACGCCGCGGCGCTGAAGCACGTGCCGATGCTCGAGCGGGATTGGGACGAAGGCATCAAAACAAACGTGTTCGGCTCGATCAATGTTGCCGATGCCGCGGCGGCAGCCGGGGCCGCTGCCATGGTTATGATTTCCACCGACAAGGCCATCGAACCGGTGTCTGTGCTGGGCGCTACCAAGCGGCTAGCGGAAATGTATTGTCAAGCGCTGGATGACGAGTTCGCTCGTCGCAGTGGCTCTGACCAGCATGCGATGCGCCTGATCTCCGTGCGATTTGGCAACGTGCTCGCTTCCAACGGGTCGGTGGTGCCAAAATTCAAAGCGCAGATTGAATTGGGCGGCCCTGTCACCGTCACACATCCGGATATGGTTCGCTACTTCATGACTATTCGAGAGGCGTGTGACCTGGTCATCACGTCCGCAAGTCACGCGCTTGGCGAGCGGAACGGGGATGTCTCGGTCTATGTTCTCAATATGGGTCAACCGGTTAAGATCGTCGATCTTGCCGAACGCATCATCCGGCTGTCCGGGCTCGAACCCGGTCGTGACATTCAAATAGCATTTACCGGAATTCGCCCGGGCGAGCGGTTGCACGAAATTTTGTTTGCGCGTGAGGAAGAAACCGCGGACATTGGCATACTGGGCATCGTCGCCGCGAAGCCGATACACCCGCCGTTAGATGCGATCCGCGCCTGGGTAGCAACCTTGGAGCAAGGAGTCGCCCGCGGCGAACGTGCGGCGATCTACAATGTATTGCGCGATGCGGTTCCCGAGTTTCGTGGCGAGGCCGCTTGAGGAAACGCGAAATTGGACCTGACAGCATTCTTCAAAGAGGAATTCGCCGAACACCACAATGTTGCGCGACGCTCGGAAGCCGCGTTGTCCGACACATTCGCAGAGCTTGTTCGCGCTTGCGCTAAATCGATTCGTGGCGGTGGCAAACTGCTCTTCTTCGGCAATGGGGGCAGTGCCGCGGATGCCCAGCATCTCGCGACAGAGCTGACTATCCGCTACAAGGGCGACCGCGCTGCGATCGCCGCAATCGCTTTGACGACCGATACGTCGGCACTGACCGCCGCGGCGAACGACCTTGGTTTTGAACAGGTCTTTGCACGCCAAATCGAGGCGCTGGGCAAGCCAGGAGACGTAGCGATCGGAATCTCGACATCCGGCAAGAGCGCAAATGTGATCGCGGGGTTGAAAAAGGCTCGGTCCATGATGCTCGTTACGGTGGCCTTCACCGGCCAAGGCGGGGGCGGGTTATCCTCATTTGCGGATCATCTCCTTGCCGTGCCGTCCATAACCACGGCTCGCATTCAGGAAATGCACATCACTTTAGGCCAGATGCTCTGCGGGGCCCTAGAAATCGAACTCGGTTTTGCCAGCAAATAGGTTTTCTCGTCGCTAACTAGCTTTCTTTGCTTATATTTTTGGCTATTTTCTAATGGCGAAAGTTAGCTTCTCAATAATGAAATCTCCTTGACTTAGACGCTGCAGGCGATTTCCCTTGGTGAGAGGAGAAAACAAACATGGATGCGACCATCCTGCCAGGGCCCGGCGCCAAGGCTCGTCCCCGGCGTGCACATGTCCAGGGCGATCGCCACAATATCCAGTCCGTTGATCGCGCACTATATCTGCTGGAAACCATCGCTGAGGCTGGCGGCGAAGCCACGCTGACCGAACTTGCCACGCGTACTGGTCTCAATATTTCTACGTGCCATCACTTGCTGGCGACTCTAATCCAGCGTGGTTTCGCTGCGAAGGTGCCCGGGCGGCGGCTTTACGCGCTGGGTGCTCGCATCCTCTATCTCGGACACACCTGCCTGCAGGTCGATCTGCCGCGTCGCGCGCAACGATATATCGAAGCGATCAATCAGGCGACGGGCGAGACTGTGCACTTGGCGGCGTTGCAGGGCGATGCGGTCACAACGCTGGCGGTGCGCGAAGCACGCCATGCCGTCCGTGTCGACACCGGCAAGATCGGAAAACTGGAAGCGCCGCATGCGACGGCAGTCGGCAAGGCCATTTTGGCCTGGCTTCCGGAAGACGAGATGCGCCGCATTCTCGCTCGCGGCATGGAGCGCTTTACCGATAAAACCATCACGGAGTTTTCCGCATTGGTCGAATCATTGCGCATCGTGCGCCGCAACGGCTACGCTATCGACCATGAGGAATTTTTGCCGAGCGTCATCTGCGTCGGCGCTGCTATCCGCGACCAGGCTGGAACGGTCATCGGTGCCATCAGCGCCTCGACCCCGACCATGCGCGCCACCGACGAGCACATCGCGTTGATGCGTGACGAAATCGTTGCTGCGACGCGTGCGCTGTCCGCTGAATTTGGCGATCCGGGTTCGCAATCCAGCACTCAACAGGTCATTGCGAACTAGTTGATCGCTTTGCCGACAGAATTTTCGGGAGGAACCATGTACGCGCCGGCTGGGGTGAAAACCAATCACAACGAATTTCCAATTCCGGAAACCCAGCGTGCCTGGGTGCTTGGCGATCCTGGCCAGCTTGGCATTACGAACAAACCGGTGCCGGTTCCGAAAAAGGCGGAAGTACTAGTGCGTATCGATGCGGTAGCTATCTGCGCAACCGATCTCGAGATCATTTATCATGGTCCGCCGGCATCGATCCAAGGCGGCCTGCCATTCAACAAGAATTTCACACCGGGTCATGAGTACATGGGCACGGTTGTCGCGCTTGGGGCCGGTGTCGATGAGTACAATATCGGTCAACGCGTTGCGGTTGAAATCCATGCCGGTTGCGGACAGTGCAAACGCTGCCGCGAGGGCATGTACACGTCCTGCCACAACTACGGTCTCAATTATGGTGATGTCGACAAGGGCCATCGTGCCAACGGGTTCACCACCGACGGTGGGTTCTGCGAGTACCAGGTCAACAACATCAACACTCTGGTGGCGATCCCGGACGAGATGACAGACGAGGAGGGAACTCTCGTCGTCACTGCGGGCACTGCAATGTATGCGCTCACCGAACTCGGTGGGCTTGTGGCGGGCGAAAGCGTCTGCGTGACCGGCCCGGGCCCGATCGGCCTCATGGCGGTTGCCGTCGCAAAAGCGCTCGGCGCCCAGCCTGTTATTCTCACCGGTACGCGCGATAACCGCCTTGAAATCGGCAGGCAGCTCGGCGCCGACGCGGTCGTCAATATTCGCAAAACCCCAGACGTCGTTGCCGAAGTGAAAAAGCTCAATGGTGGCAAGGGCGTCGACTATGTCGTCGAATGCTCCGCGGCGACCAGCGCGGTCAACGATGCCGTACGCATGGTCAATCGCGGCGGCCGTGTATGCCTCGCCGCTTTTGCGCACGAGGAAGTGCCGGTCGATGTCGCACACATTGTCCGCAACAACATCTATGTCTACGGCATTCGTGGTGAGGGCAAGAGCGCTACGCATCGGGCAGAGGCCTTCATGAAACAGAAGCGCTTCGACGCCACCAAGATTCACACCCACACATTTCCACTCGACGACCTTCCGACCGCAATCCGCTATGCCAAAGATCGTGTCGAGGACGCCATCAAGGTTGTGGTCAAGGCCAAGATGAACGCCGCGCATAAGGAAGCCGCGGAATAGCGAAAGAGCAGCGATGCTCACTTGCGATGATTATCTGACGCCTGGCTCGCTTGCCGAAGCCTTCGGCATGATGGCGTCCAATCGCGGACGCTATCGCATCATCGCCGGTGCGACCGACACGTTGCCATGGGCGCGCGAGGGTCGCGCTGGCGATGTCCACATTCCGGCACTGATCGACGTAACGAAAATTCCTGAACTGCGCGAGATATCGGTCAACGATTCACGCGTCCGGCTTGGAGCCGCCACACCGATCCAACGATTCCTGGATGACAGTGTGCTTGCCGGCGCGCTACCAGCCATGCCGCGTTCCGCGGTTTGGTTCGCCGACGACCAGATCCGCGCTCAGGCGACGATCGGCGGCAATATCGTAAATGCCTCACCGGCCGCTGATGCGACGCCATGTCTGATCGCGCATGAGGCCGAAGTCGAATTGGCGAAAAGCGCTGACGGAAAAGTCATGCGCCGACGAATGAAGCTCGACCAATTCGTCACCGGTCCGAATCGAACGGCGCTTACGGACGGCGAACTGCTTTTAGCGATTGAATGCGACGCGTTGCCAGGTTATGGCGGCAGTTTCGAAAAGGTCGGCTACCGCCGTTCGCTGGTCATCTCGCTGGTGTGTCTCGCAACCGTGCTAAAGCTCGACGACCAAGGCCGCAAGATAAAAGCGGCTCGATTGGCGATCGCCGGCATAGCACCGAAACCGATACGCCTTCGGCAAGCCGAGGAGTTTCTTTGCAATGGGCCGATCAGCGCTGAGCGGCTTGAGCAAGCAGCCGACATGCCGGCTTCGCTTGTCGCTTCGCGAACGCGCAAGGATTATCGCCGCGATGTGGTGCGCGGTTTCATGCTGCGGGGCCTGATTAACGCGGCCAGACGCGCCGGGGCCGATATAACTACGCTCTCGCCCGAACTGGAGGCGGCTTATGCCTGACCTTCAATTCAAGGCAACGATCAACGGCCGTAAGGTTGCGCGCAGCGTCAAACCGCATCAACGCCTGCTCGATTTTATCCGCGACGATCTAAATCTGACCGGGAATAAAGAAGGTTGCGGCGCCGGCGAGTGCGGCACATGCTCAGTCTTCGTCGACGGCGTGCTGATGAAATCCTGCCTGCTGCCGGTCGCCAAAGCGCAGGGCACGACGATCGAGACGGTCGAGGCGCTTGCCCATACCGGTGAGCTAAGCGTGTTGCAGAAAGCGTTTCACAAGGCCGGAGCCAGCCAATGTGGCTACTGCATTCCCGGAATGGTGATGGCCGCGACCGCAGCATTGCGCGCCAATCCCTTCGCCGATCGCGAGGAGATTAAGGAGCGCCTTGGCGGCAATATTTGCCGCTGCACAGGCTATCAGAAGATCTTTGACGCTGTTGAACTGGCGCGCGATGTGCAGAACGGCAAAATTCCGGCGAGCGCACTGGCGGAAGAGGAAGCTAAGCAAGGCGACTTCATCGGCAAAAACGTGCGTCGCATCGACACGCCAAGCAAGGTTTCCGGCCGCCTGAGATATGCGGGCGACATGACAATGCCCGGGATGCTGCACGTCCAGGTGCATCGCTCGCCGCACCCGCACGCGCGCATCGTATCAATCGACACGTCCGTTGCGGAGGCGATGGAAGGAGTTGAAGGCGTCATCACCTGCGCCGATGTCCCTGGTGAGGATGGGTTTGGCGTGTTCGTCAACGATCAACCCGTCATGGCGCGCGGAAAGGTCCGCTATGTCGGCGAAGCCGTGGCGGCGGTTGCCGCCGAGACCCCGCTGATCGCCAAACGTGCGGTTGCCGCGATCAAGGTCAGTTACGAGACGCTGCCGGCCGTGTTCAATCCGGATGAAGCCATGCGGCCTGGCTCACCAATCCTGCACGACTACGCGCCTAACAATATCACCAAGCATATTCCGATCCGCGCCGGCGACGTGGAGAAGGGCTTTTCCGAAAGCGATTTGGTCGTCGAGGAAACCTATTCGACGCAGGCGATCGAGCACGCTTATCTCGAGCCGGAAGCCGGTCTGGCCTACGTCGATCACGACGACGTCGTGACAATCGTGTCGCCGGACCAGAATGTGACCCATCATCGCCATATGTTGGCCCGCATCATCGCAAAGCCGATCAGCAAGGTGCGCTTTATCATGAGCCCAGTCGGCGGCGGCTTCGGCGGCAAGGAGGACATGATCTACCAGGGGATGCTGGCTCTGCTCGCGATGAAGACGCGGCGCCCGGTACGACTGGTTTTTACCCGCGAGGAATCGATCATTTCCACAGCCAAGCGCCATCCGTCCCGTACAATGCTGCGCATGGGGCTGATGCGCGACGGCCACATCCGCGCGCTGGCGATGAAAATGATCTGCGATGGCGGCGCGTATGGCTTGTCGACTGAAGGCGTTATGCGCAAAGCGGCGATCCTGGCGGCCGGCCCTTACGTGATTCCCAACGTCAAGGTCGATACCTATGGCATCTACACCAACAACACGCCCTCCGGTGCGTTCCGCTCCTTCGGCGCGCTGCAGACGGCGTTTGCGACCGAATCCCATCTCGATATCTGCGCCGAACGCCTTGGACTCGATCCATTCGAGATCCGCCGCATCAACGCGATGCGCGATGGCGCGATCACGCACACCAAGGCCAAGCTCGGCTCTGTCAGTCTGACTCGTGCGCTCGACGCGCTTGAAAAGGCGTCCGACTGGGAAGCCGGCGCGTCCTGTTCGCGCGGTGAAAAACGTGGCGATCTCAACCGTGTGGACGTCCGTCCACCCTGCGCGCTCGGCGCACGCTTTGCAGGCAACGAAAAATGGGAAGCGGCGGAATAGGTCCATGGCCCGCAAACGCGGACGAGGAATGGCGGCCTGCTGGTACGGCATCGCGCGTACCGCTGTAATCGATCGTGCCTCCGCCTGGGCCGAAATCGATGACGGCGGCAGTGCCAAAGTCGTCACCGGCGTTACCGAAATCGGCGAGGGCATTCTCACCGTGCTGGCGCAAATCGCCGCGCATGAGATGGGTGTAAAGCCCGAGCACGTGGTGATTGGCGACAACGACACCGCGCGCGCACCGGAAGCCTCGCATGCAGGCGCGAGCCGACAAACTTATATGATCGGCAACGCGGTGGCGCTCGCTTCTCGTGATGCGCGCAAGCGGCTGGTTGAAGTGATGGCTGAGGTCTGGGACGTCGATGCCGAGACCATTCGCACGGGCAATGGGGAAGTCTGGGCAGAGAAGACCAATCATCGTGTCACGATGGGCGAAGCCGTGCATACCGCGAAAAATCGCGGCGTGGTGCCTGTCGGCTCGGCAAGTTTCGGCACCGACACAACCGGGCTGGATCCGGTCGACGGTTCCGGTCGGCCCTGGCAGGCTTATGTGTTTGGCGCTCAGGTCGCCGAAGTCGAGGTCGATACGGTGACTGGCGAAGTTCAGGTGCTCGGCATCTGGGCCGCGCACGATGTTGGTCGTGCCGTTAATCCACAGGGCGTCGAAGGCCAGATCGAAGGCGGCATCGTGCAAGCATTGGGCCAGGGGCTGATGGAGGACTATAAGCTCGACGGCGGCCATACCAGCACGTCCGGCTTTGCAAAATATATCTTGCCGACGGCGCTCGATGTACCGCGGGTTAATTCGATCATTATCGAAGATCCCGACCCAATCGGGCCGCTTGGCGTTAAAGGCATTGGCGAACCAGCGATGGTGCCGACGATCCCGGCGATCATGAACGCGATTTATGATGCGGTCGGTGTGCGCATCACCGCATTGCCCGCAACGCCGGAAAAAGTTCTGATGGCGATCAAGGAAAAGGAACGGCAAGAAGCCCGAATGACGGCGCAGGCCGTCGAGTAGCCGCAAGGTGTGGAGGAATTCATGAAGAAGATTTGCGTGAGTTTGTTTGCCTTGGCCGTCACGGTTGCCGGCTCACCGGCGTTGGCGCAGAATTATCCGACGCGTCCGATCACGATGGTCGTTCCTTATCCGGCCGGCGGACCGAGCGATGTGGTGGCGCGCATCTTGGCTGAGGGGATGAGCAAGGCCCTCGGTCAGAACATCGTAATCGAAAATGTGGGCGGCGCGGGTGGTACGATCGGCACAGCGCGCGTTGCGGGATCGGAGCACGACGGCTACACACTGCTCGCCGCCAGCATGGGATCGCATGTGTCGGCGCCGGCGCTCTATGCCAATCTGAAGTACGACTCGACCAAAGACTTCGAGCCGATCGGATTGACGGCAAATGCGCCCGCAGTGGTCGTCGCGCGGAAGGATTTCCCGGCCAAGGATTTCGCGGAATTCGTCGCCTATCTGAAAAAGAATGGTGACAGCGTGAAGCAAGCACACGGTGGCGTCGGCTCATCCTCACACATGGCTTGCCTGCTTTTCACGTCAGAGCTGGGCCTGAAGCCAAATCTGGTCGCCTACCGTGGTACCGGCCCGGCGCTCAACGACGTCATCGGCGGCCACGTCGACTTCTTTTGCGAACAAGTCGTCAGCGTGCAAGGCGCTGTCCGCGGTGGGACGGTGAAAGCCTATGTCGTTTCCGGCAATGATCGCACACCCGCGCTCCCCGATGTTCCCTCCGCCAAGGAAGTGAGCGCGAAGGATTTTCAAATCAACATTTGGAGCGCGATCTTCGCGCCGAAGGACACGCCGAAGCCGGTGGTCGACAAGCTCAGCGACGCGCTTAACAGGGCACTCGATGACCCGGCTGTGGCCAAGCGTCTGCTGGAGCTTGGCGGCACGGTGCCACCCAAGGGCGAACGCGGCCCGGCCTTCCTCGCCAATCTGCTCAAGGTCGATATCGCCCGTTGGAACCCGGTTCTAAAGGCAGCCGCGGAAAAGACCAACTGATGCTCACGCGCGCCGACAGCGACCGCCGGATGCGCGAACGCGCCCGTGCCATCGTCAAAGCCGGCGATCTTGAACAGGCTCTGGTTAAAGGTTTGCCGAAACTTGTCGAATGTACGCTCTCGGAAGCACTTGTGCTTGGCCTGCTCAAACAGGGCGTGAAAAAATACTTTGCCGTCTTTGGCCACGGTTCCACTGACCTCGGCGAGGTGCTGCGTGTCTATGAGGAAGAAGGCGCGACCCGCACCATTAATTGCCGCAACGAGGTGGAGATGGCGCACGCCGCGACGACGTTGCGCTGGCAATACGGAGAGCTTTCGGCCGTCGTGACCTCGATCGGCCCTGGCGCCATGCAGGCTTTCGCCGGTTCGCTTGCCGCCGCGTCAAATGGCGTCGGCGTCTATCATATTTACGGCGACGAGACGACCTTCGGGGAAGGCTACAATATGCAGCAGGTGCCGAAAGAAGAGCAGGGCCTCTTCGGCCGCATGACGGCGGTCATGGGACAGTCATACGTGCTGCATACACCTGAAGGATTACGTGACGCGCTGCGCCGGGGTGCTTTGTGCGTCAACCATCCGTATCGCGCCGGGCCGTTTTACCTGCTGCTGCCCCTCAATACTCAGCCGGCGAAAGTGACTGTCAACCTTGCGGCGTTGCCGGCACGGCCGGGGCTTCCGAAACTTGCGCCTGCCGGTGATGCCGCGTTCGACCATGCCGCCGTTGCGATCTCCAGGGCCAACAAAGTTGCAATCAAGGCGGGCGGCGGTACGCGCGGCCACGACGCGGTCATCAGGAAGCTCGCGGAAGCCGCTGGAGCGGCAGTCGTGCTGTCCCCAGGTTCGACCGGTGTGCTGCCTGATGCGCATGCACAAAACATGCATGTCGGTGGTTCGAAGGGATCGATCAGCGGCAACTATGCGATGGCCGAAGCGGAACTGCTGATTATCATCGGCTCGCGCGCGGTCTGCCAGGCGGATTGTTCAGGCATTGGATACAAGAACGCGCAGACAGTCATTAACATCAACGGCGACCTTGCCGACGCGCTGCATTACAACAAAACGGTTGCGCTTATCGGCGATATTGGCGCGGTCGCGGCCTGCCTGGCTGCCAAACTCGAGGCGGCGGGTGCGAACAAGAACAAGCGGGCATGGCTCGATGCTTGCGCGGTCAAGAAAGCTGAGTGGGCTACCTACAAACGCAAGCGTTTCGAAGCTTCTCCGTTGCGCGACGAAATCTGGCAAAAGCCGGTTCTTACGCAACCTGCCGCAATTAAGGTCGTGGCTGATTTTGCCAGGCAGGTCGGCGCTGCGAAATTCTTCGATGCCGGCGATGTGCAGGCCAACGGCTTCCAGATCGTGGAAGACGATCGCACAGGTGACACATATACCGAATCCGGCGCGTCCTACATGGGTTTTGCGGCAAGCGCTTTACTCGCGTCAGCGCTGGCGGAGAAGCCGCGTTACGGTATCGCCTTTTCCGGCGACGGCTCGTTCATGATGAACCCGCAAGTTTTGATCGATGCGGTCCAACATGACGTGCGCGGCATGATTGTGATCTTCGACAACCGCCGGATGGCCGCAATCACAGGTCTGCAGCTGGCGCAGTACAGCGCCGAGTTTCGAACCAACGATCGCGTCGCGGTCGATTATGTGCAACTCGCCAAGTCCGTACCGGGCGTGCATGCCAATTCTGGCGGTACCACTGTGGAAGCCCTGCAATCTGCGTTGAAGGCCGCGCATGCCCATGATGGCCTCTCGGTCGTCCATGTGCCGGTCTATTGTGGGCCCGATGAACTTGGTGGCCTGGGCGCTTGGGGTGAATGGAACGTCGGCAACTGGTGCGAGGATGTACAAGGTGCCTGGATCAAGCAGGATTTGTGATGCCCGAAGAAACTGAAATGCCGGGAATCCGTCACTATTTGCGACAGGCGGAACGCTTCCTCACGAAAATCGTTGGTTGGTAGAGTCTATTTGGAGCGTTTTATGTCGGAAAAACCGAAACAATATGCGGAAATCGAGCGCCAGCGGATCGAGAACGACGAAGATGACGTCGTAATCAATTCCGACGAAAGCTTCCCAGCCAGCGATCCGCCGAGTTGGACTCCGGTGCACGGCGTCGGGTCTTCGGAAGACCGGAGAAGCAAAAACAAGACAAAATAATGGGCGAGAAGTTTCGAGTTACTGGAACTTCATATTGAGCAGTTTTTCAGCGTTGCCGATGAGTATCTTACGACGGTCGCCGGCCGACAAACCAAGCGCTTCGATAGTTTTAATCGTTGGCTCAATCGGGCCGAGCGGCGTGTCGGTGGCGAAAACCACGTGATCGGCGCCGAAGAACTCGAAGCCGCAGCGCGTCGCCGAGACGCCGCCGCCAAACATGGCCGTATCCGCATAGAACTCGTGCAAATAATCCATATGGGGCCGTTTTAGTGAGGGCAGAATCTTTGAATAGTCTTCGTCGGAAGTGCGCTGCCCGAGCACTTTGAGTCCCGGACCGACGCGGCCATCGTAGTAGGGGATCATTCCGCCGAGGTGATGCGTGATGATCTTCAGCTTCGGATAACGGTCGAACAGCCCTGAAAATACCATTCGCACCATGGCCACCGACGTCTCATAGGGCCAATGGAAGCACCACCACATTTCGAACCGAGATTTTTTCTCGGCAGGGTAATCCGGCATTGCCGCCGTGCCCACAGGATGTAGCCAGATTGGCAGATCGAGCTCAGCCATGGTCGCGAAGATTGGTTCGAACTCCGGATCGTCGAGCGGCCTGCCCGCAACATTCGTATAGAGCAGCACACCACGCGCTCCGAGATCTCTAATCGCGCGTCGCGCCTCCGCAACCGAGCCTGTTACGTCGGTCATGCACAGGGCGGCCGCGAATCCGGGAAAGCGCTGAGGATATTTTCTGCATAGATCACCCATCGCATCGTTTGCGATGCGCGCCAGGTTCAACCCGACATCGGGCGTGGCGATGTCTTCGATAGCCGGGTTCGGGAGCGAAATTATTTGACGATAATCGCCAAACGCGTCCATTTCCTTGAAGCGGGTATCAAGGTCGAACAGCTTGGTGACGCCGCGCAGCCGTTTGCCGATATTTTCAAGATTTGGCGCGACTTTGGTCATCTCCTGAAAAAAGCGGTCCGGAAAGATATGGCAGTAGATATCGATGATTGGGCTCATGGCTTTCCTACGGTTTCTTTTCCAGCATCAGGTGACGGCGCAGTGGCATAGCCTGCCAGCCGAGCCGTTCCGCGAATATCCCCCAAAGCCCTCTCGGCGCCCATAGCATGACTACAATGGCAACCGCGCCCATCATCAGCAGATACAGGCTGCCAAGTTCCGCGAGAGTTTGGCGAAGCACGAAAAAGATGATGGTGCCAATAATCGGTCCCTCTATGCGCCCGATGCCGCCAATGACGGTGATGAAAATGACGAAGGCAGTCCAGTCGTTCACGCTGAATGCCGTGTCGGGCGAGATTCTTAGCTTCTGCAAGAAGATAAGCGCGCCGATCATCGACGTGCCGAACGCAGTGAGTACATAGACGATGAATTTGATACGCCACACGTCAATGCCATTGCTCTGCGCCGCCTGCTCGTTGTCGCGAATTGCGGTGAGAGCAAGGCCATGACGTGAGCGTAGCAAGATCACGATCGCTCCCAGCACGATGGCAGTCAGCGCAAGCGCCAGCCAATAGATTTCGAATTCCCGCATTTGCCGGTTCGGCGCCATCGCGACCACGACTGCAGCAGGTAAACTGATGCCGGAGCCTCCGCCGAGCACAGAGATTTGCGAGGCGAGCAGTCGAAAAACTTCGGCAACGACCCACGTACCGATAGCGAAATAGGCGCCGCGCAGACGAAAGATCAGGAGCGCGATCGGGACCGCGACCAGCGCGCCAATCGGGCCAGCCATCAGAATGGCCGCGATCGGATGGACTTCAAACAGAATTGCGAGCGCAAACAACAGATAGCCGCCAAGTCCGACGAAAGCCTGCTGGCCGACCGAAACCAGTCCCGCGTAGCCCGCCAGCAGATTCCACAGGCTTGCCAGCGCCACAAACGTGAGCATCTCTGCCAGCAAGCGCAGGGTTTGCCTGTCGCCCCAGAATGGCGCGAGCGCCAGGACAACGAGGGCGGCGGTGACCAGCGCGACACCGATACGGCTCGACCGTGTGGCGCGTTCGACGCGGCTCATCCCGACACCTTTGGAAAAAGGCCCTGCGGCCGCACCGCGAGGATCGCGAGAAATACGATGTGGCCGGCCAGCAATTGCAAGCCGGGGTCGATCTGCGCGCCGATGGCCTGCGAAATTCCGAGAATGATTCCGCCGGCGAGCGTTCCCCACATGCTGCCTAGTCCGCCGATAATTACCGCCTCGAATCCGAAGATCAGCCGCGCGGGTCCAATCGCCGGATCAAAATTTGTACGGATCGCCAGGAACACGCCAGCAATGCCGACAATCGCCAGTGACAGCGCCATCGCCATTGCAAAGACGTGACGCGTATCGAGGCCCATTAATTGAGCGACAGATTGGTCGTCCGACGTCGCACGGAACGCGCGACCGAGCGTGGTTTTGTAGAACAGCGCTTGCAATCCAGCGATCACCGCGACTGCGACGGCGAACTGGATCAGCGGCAGCGCACCGACCCACACGCTTGGCGTCAGCTGGAAGGTTTGAATCTCGATCGGCCCCGCCTGCAGTCTACGGCTGTCGGCAGTGAACAGTTCCAGCAGACCGTTCTGGATGATGATCGAAAGGCCGAAGGTCACTAACAGTGGCGGCAAGAGATCGTCGCCGAGGGTCCGGTTGAGCAGCCCGCGTTGCAATGCGTAGCCGATCAGTGCCATGACCGGCACGACAAACAGCAGCGAGGTCAGCGGGTCAACACCCAGCGCCTGCGTGACCATAAGCGAGATGTAGGCCGCGAGAACAATCAGATCGCCATGTGCAATGTTGACCAATCGCATCACACCGAAGATGAGCGAGAGGCCGGCGGCAAACATCGCGTAAAGACCGCCGATCAACACGCCTTGCAACACAACATTGAACCATTGCATGGCCGTCAGACTCCGAAATAAGCGGCCGAAATCGCTTCGCGCGTGAGCGCATGTGTGGGCCCTTCCAGCGCGACACGTCCTTCCTGCAGGCAGTACACGTGACTAGCGGCACGCAGCGCCTGCATCATGTCCTGTTCGACAATGATCAACGACAGACCTTCCGTTACGACGTGCGGCAGACGGGAATAGATTTCGCGCACGACGATCGGCGCGAGGCCAAGGCTTATTTCGTCACATAACAGCAGCCGTGGATTGGACATCAGCGCGCGGCCGATTGCCGCCATTTGCTGCTGGCCACCGGACAAGGCGGGCGCCGGAACGCGGCGTCGCTCAGCGAGCACCGGGAACAGCTCGTAGACGCGTGCAAGCGTCCAGGGGCCGGGCCGGCGCGACTGGCCACCGATCAACAGGTTTTCCTCGACCGACAGCGAGGGGAAAAGCCGGCGTCCTTCGGGCACAAGTGCAATTCCTCGATTGAGCACGTCGAAGGCCGGTGCATCCGTGATACGTGTTCCGTCGAATAAGATCTCGCCGCAATGAGGATGCGTCAGACCGGCAATGCTCTTCAGGAGCGTACTTTTGCCGGCGCCGTTGGCGCCGATCACCGCGACAATCTGGCCGACCTCGACACTTAACGAAACATCGAACAGGGCCTGGAAATCGCCGTAGAATGCGTCGATTCCCTTGACCTTGAGCAAGCTTGCGTCAGGCATCGGCGTCGATCCCCATGTAGATCTCCGCGACTTCCTGGCTTCGGATGACGGCATGTGGATCGCCCGCGGCGATGAATTTGCCGCCGTGCAGGACCAGCAACCGATCGATGACGGCAAGCAAGGCGTGCACCACATGCTCGATCCAAATGATGGATATGCCGCTCGCGCGCACGTCTTTAATCAAGGCGACGAGGGCTGAACATTCGTGCTCCGTGAGGCCGCCTGCGACCTCGTCGAGGAGCAAGACCCGCGGTTTCGTCGCCAAAGCGCGCGCAAGGTCGAGGCGTTTGCGATCGAGCAATGTGAGACCGCCGGCACGCGTGTTCGCTTTGTCCGCCAGACCGCAGCGTTCGAGCAATTCCGCGCAGCGGTGATAGGCCGCATTCTCGCGCTCGTTGGCGCCAAAAGCTGCGGCCACGACCACGTTCTCGAAGACTGTCATCCCGGAGAACGGCTGCGGGATCTGAAACGATCGCGCCAGCCCCTTTCGGCACCGGCGTTCCGGCTGCAATCGTGTGATATCCTCTCCTGAAAAGACCACGCGGCCCGCGTCCGGAGCGACTGTACCCGTGGCGATGCCGAACAATGTCGTTTTTCCGGCTCCGTTGGGGCCGATGATTCCAAGCGCCTCGCCATCGCTCAGGGAGAGATCGACGCTGTCGGCAACGATCACGGCCCCGAACCGTTTCGAGATGTTTTCCAGCGCGAGGATCGGGGCCATGGTGCAGGCGTCAGGAGATCGGCTGCAGCTTGCCTCCGACAGGAATGTTCGGTGCAGTCTTGTTTTCGGCGATCACCAGGTCGAACTTGCCGTTTTTGCGCTGCCATTGTCCGGCGACGAGGGGCGTCTTGGTGACGTTTTTGACCGGCACGCCGGTCCACTGGATCGGACCGACAATCGATTGGTAATTCGTTGCAACAACCGCATCGAGGATCGATTTCGGATCGTTCAAATTTTTGGCACGTTTGAGCACGTCGATCGCAATTTCAAACAAAGCGTGCTGGAATCCGAGGGGCTGAGTCCACGGCCGGTTTGAGGCTTTGGTATAGGCGTCGGTGAGCTCTTGGCAACTCTGCCCCGTGAGGCCGGATTTAAACGGGTGGTGGGGTGTCCACCAGATTTCGCTGGTCAATCCGTTGCCGCGTTCGCCGAGCGACTCGATCACTGAAGGAAAAAGGAGCGCTTTGCCGATGGTGACAATCTTCGGCCTGAGGCCCTGCTGGGCCGCCTGTGACCAAAACGTCGCGAAGTCAGGTGGAATCATATTGCCGGTCACGATCTCGGCGCCCGCCGCCTTGAACGCCGAAATCTGCGACGTGAAGTCGTTATTCATGAGCTGGTAGCGCCCGGGGTCGTGCAGCTTGTAGCCCGCCGCGGCCAGCGCAGGTGGCAGGCCGAGCTTGGGATCGCCCCAGGCATTGCCGTCGGCATCGTTTGGAAAAAGGCCACCGACGACTTTGTTGGTCGGCAATTCATCCCACAGCGCAAGGAACGACGCGATGACGTCCTCGAGGCCCCAAAAGAAATGATATGTCCAGGTGAATCCCTTCTTCGGATCACCTTTGCGGCCGAAAAAATAGGGCTGCCACGGGCAGTTGGTGGTGATGCAGGGTACCTCGTTGACTTCGGCCTGATCGGACACCGGATTGGTCGTGTCCGGAGTCGCAGAGGCGACGACGAGGTTGACCTTGTCGCCGAGGATGAGTTCCGACGCGACCTCGGCCGCACGGTTGCCGTTCGATTGGCTGTCCTTGGTGATGATCTCGACCTTGTAGGTCTTACCGTTGTTGTCGAGGCCCTTGCTCAGGATGCCGCGCACTTGCTCGAGAATGAAGCCGTCGGCCTCACCGAAGCCGGCAAGAGGCCCGGTCTTGGGGCTGACATGCCCGATTTTGATCGTTTGCGACTGCGCTTCCGCCGGAAGAATCCGCAGAATGGCGGGTGCAGCAACAGCGCCCAGGCCGGTGTTGACCAGCGTGCGGCGGGAGATCGTCCCATGGTCTTTCATTGTCGCCTCCCTTTTGTCGGTGCGCCTTTACGAGTCCTGGGCGCGCGCTTTTTTCAGATGTTGCAATACCTTTGAACGCAGCGCGGCCTGCTGTTCGGGCCTCCATTTTCGGAAACCTTCGCCTGATTTGAAGCCGAGCTTGCCGTCCTTCACCAGTTTTTCCAAATAGGGCGACGGGCCGGGGCGCCTGTCGAGGTCCGGCAATACCGTTTTGTGAATTGCTAAAGTCAAATCAGTGCCGACCATATCGGCGTTTTCCAGCGGGCCGAGCACGGCGAGCCGGCGGCCGAACGCCGCCTTGATTACGTTGTCCACCGTCTCGGCGTCGCAGATCCCTTGTTCGACCAAGGCAACGGACTCACGCCACAGCGCATGTTGCAAACGGTTGCCGATGAAGCCGGGCACGTCCTTTTTTACGTGCGCCGGCTTCTTGCCGGCGGCCAAATGCAGGTTCATCGTGAAGTCCACCGTCTGTGGTGACGTCCACTGCGTCTCGATCACTTCAACCAGCGGCACCAGAAAAGGCGGATTCCACCAATGTGTGCCAAGCGCGCGTTCGCGCCGCTTGAGGCCTTGCATGATCCTGGTGATCGGAATGACCGAGGTGTTGCTGGCCAGGATTGTATCAGGCCCCACATGCTTTTCGATCTCGGCAAACAATTTTTGCTTGAGCGGCAGATCCTCCAGCACCGCTTCGACGACATAGTCGGCGTTGCACACCGCTGTTGCGAGATCGGCGATGGGCGTCACACGTTCGACGGCGTTCTGATCGTCTCCGAGGTCTTTCAGATTTGCAAGAATGCGCGGTTTCGCGCTATCGAGCGAAGCGGCAATCGAGTCGTGGATCGTAACGTCGTGGCCGGCGAGCGCGAACACCTGGGCGATACCGTGGCCCATCAGGCCGGCGCCGACAACCGCGATGCGCGCTTTGGCCATGCACTAGCCTGCGGTATAGCCGCCGTCGGCATAAAGAATGTGCCCGGTGTAAAAGTCCGACGCCTTCGAGGCGAGAAACAGCAATGGGCCGGCGAGGTCCGCCGGCTCACCGAGCCGGCCCTTCGGCACGCGGGCGAGGAAACCTTTGCGCACCGTCTGTGCGCGTTCGGTATCCTCATACATCCAGGCGGTGAGCGGCGAGCGGAAGACCGTCGGGCCCAGTGCGTTGACGGTGATGCCGGTGTCACCCCATTCGCAGCCCAATGCCTTGGTGATGCCGTCGACCGCCGACTTCGACGCACAATACGCGCTGTAACCCGCTGGATGGCCGAGCAGGCCGCGGGCCGACGACGTGAGAATGACCTTGCCGCCTTTGCCTTGCTTGAGCATCTGCCGGCCTGCCGCGCGCGCCATCAACCACGACTGCGTGACATTGGCGTCCATGACGTCGAGGAAATCTTCCGTCTTCTGATCGACAATCTTCGACACCTTGTTGAGACCGGACGCCACGACAAGAATGTCGACACCGCCGAATTTATCGACCGCGGCCTTGACGATTTTGTCGCAGTTTTCTTCCGAACTGGGACGCAGCGCGACGATCTCGGTTTTGCCGCCCAGTTTTTCGCACTCGGCCGCGACTTTCTTCAACTCGTCGGCTTTGCTCCCCGCCAGAACCACATTGGCGCCGGCGCCGGCCAAAGTCTTGGCGGACAGCGCGCCGAAGGCACCCGACGCGCCGGTGATGATCGCGGTTTTGCCTTTGATGTCGAACAGACCGAGCGGGTTTTTCAGGAAGTCGTCACTCATGACACGCTCTCACTTTGGCGGCGCGGCAACCGCGACCAGGATGGTGCACACGTCTTTGCCGCGGTTGATAATCTCGCGGTTTTCATTCGGCGCAATGAAACAGGTGTCGCCCGCCTTGGCGACCATCTCTTTGCCCCCGGCGATCACGGTCAGTTCGCCCTTCAGAATGTGATAAATCTTCTCCGGCGGTGACGCATCCGGGCCGGCGCCACCGCCGGGCTGGAAGTGCGAGATGCCGAAAACCAGGGCCTGCGAGCCGCCCGTCTCGGCGCCGAAGATGCGCAGCGACTCGTATTTTCGGTGGTTCGGCGCCTCGTAAGGCCTTGCCTCGGAGAGTTTGCGGACGATCATCAGAATTTACTCCCCTTTTCGATACGGAATTTCTGCTTCGGATCGAGGATCGCGACTAAACGCACGATACAGCCGTCGCCGCGGTCCCAGTTCCAGGGGAAGTATGCGAACGTGACCCGCTTGCCGGTGACCTTGTCGATGTCGCCGCCGACATTCTCGATGCCCATGATGCCGTTCTTGAACAAAATTCGGTGCACCGGTTCCCACTCCGGGAAGTCGTCCTTCCAGTCACGCCCGCCCGACCATTCGCGATATTCCTCGGCGAGATGTGGATGCAACGGACCGTTGCGCTGCGGGCCGATGGCGGTGGCGAGCGGATGATCGTTGGCCTGGGTATCGTGGCCGACGACCTTCACTTTCTTTTTCACGAACCATTCTCCGGCCGAGGGCACGAAACCGGGCGCGCGGCAGAAATAGTCTTCGCTGTCTTCGTAGAATTTGTGCCAGCCGGTGTTGACGATCACGACGTCGCGCGGACGCACAACCTTGCCGCAGGCTTCTTCCAGGTCTTCGCCGGTGATCGGCTCCCACTTTTTCTTGGGGATCGACACCACGATCCCGGATCCGAAGAAATGCGGTAGCGGAATTTCGTCGATGAAGGGCGTGCCCTGGACGACGTGCGCGGGCGCGTCGATGTGCGTTGTGTTGTGCATCGATGTCGTGATCCGCTGCGACAGCACCCCCGACTTCGCCATGTAGTGGATCCGTTCAATCTTGACGTCTTCGAAATAGGGCCAGTTCGGGGATTGATAACCGAAGCGGTGGGACAGGTTGTAGAACTCCAGTCCCATGCTGTTCTTGAGATTTTCTTCGAACATTACGCCGCGAATTCGTTTGGCCACGGCATCCTCCCTTGTTCGCGTGTTGGCGCTTGTTGTCGAAATAATCCGCCGCCAATTTTCAGGCGGCGGCCGAGTTCATATGGTTCTCCAGTGCGTTTTTGGTGGCGATCAGACGCTCGGCGATCAACGCCTGGCGGCTGGCGAAGCGCTGGCTCGGTACCGGCACGGAGATGGCGACGGCATTGCCGAGCGGATCGTGCAAGGCGACACCAACGGCGCAGATGCCGAGTGTGTGCTCTTCGCGGTCGTAAGCGACGCCACCACGGCGCGCGGCCTTAAGATCATTGAGTAACGTGTCGAGACGGGTAAGTGTCTTCGGGGTTCGCGCTTCATACGCGCGTCCAATCAGCGCTTCGATCGCCGTATCCGAAAGCTGCGCCAGATAGGCTTTGCCGTTCGCGGTGCAGTAGAGCGGAAACGTATCGCCGACCGCGGAGACGGCGCGCAGGCGCTGCGAGCCGATAACCTGATCGATGAAGATGAGGTGATCCTTCTTCACTGTCGAGAGATCGACTGTTTCATGAAGTTCTTCTGAAAGCCGCTCCAGGAACGGCCGCGTCAGCGTCACGAAATCGCTGCGCACCGATGCGGCAAGCCGCAGGATCGTCGGCCCAAGCCGGACGCGCCCGTTCGGCGTTGCCGCGATCACCAGTTTCTCGGTTTCGAGCGCCGCAACAATGCGCTGCACCGTGGAGCGCGCGAGGTTCACGCGCTGCGCGATCTGCCCGAGGCTCAGGCCCGCATTTTCCTCTTCCAGTGCACGCAGAATCGTAGCCGCGCGCGCGATCACCTGAACCTGGCTTTTATCGTTGGCGACAAGCCTGCTCATGACGCCCACCCTGACATTGTACCGGCGATCTCTGCCGCCTTGCATCGTGGGACACAATAGCCCAAAATCCGATACAGCGAAAAGAAGAAAATAACGCCGGGCAAGCGGGGAGATGAACACCCATGGTCAAGAAGATCGCGCTTGAAGAGCATTTTCTGGATCCAGCGACGGAGCCCTATTGGCGGCCGACCATGGTCGATGTCGCGCCGGCCCGGGTGGCGCAGCTCTATACGAGCCTCACCGATTTCGGCGAGCAGCGTTTGCAAATGATGGACAAGACAGGCATCGCACGGATGGTTCTATCGATCGCCGGGCCGGGCGTGCAGGCCGAGCGCGATGCCGCCACTGCGGTGCGGGCGGCGCGCGCATCGAACGACTTCCTGGCCAAGGAAGTGCAGAAACGCCCGGACCGCTTTTCCGGTCTCGCTCATCTTGCCATGCAGGACGCGAAAGCCGCCTCCGGTGAACTCGAGCGATGCATGCGCGATCTGAAGTTTTGCGGCGCCATGATCAACGGGCACACCAACGGCAAATATCTCGACGACCGTTCTTACGACCCGTTCTGGGAACGTGCGGCGGCCTTGGGCGCGCCGATCTATCTGCATCCCGCGGACGCGGTGGCGCCGCTGCCGGTGCTCGCAGGTCACAACGTGCTGGTGCGGCCGATGTGGGGCTGGGGCGTGGAAACCGGCTCGCACGCGTTGCGTATCATCTGCGGCGGAGTTTTCCATCGTTATCCGAAAGCCAAGCTGTTACTCGGCCATCTCGGGGAAACTTTGCCCTTTCTGCTCTTTCGTTTTGACAGCCGCTCGAAGCCCTATGGCTGGAATTTGCCGAAGCCGCCATCGCAGTACATCAAGGAAAACGTCTGGGTCACCACCTCGGGAATGTACGACGGCCCGCCGTTGCACTGCTCGATCGACGCACTGGGCCGCGATCACGTCATGTTCTCGTCCGACTATCCATTTGATTCGGAAGGCGCCGGTCCGTTCATGGACTCGGTGACGCTCGACGAATCCCTGCGCGCGGATGTCGCCTATAACAACGCGGCCAAGCTGCTCGGATTGTGAACTCTACTTCGCGTCGATCACCCGCACGGGTTTGCCGTCGAGCCAGGCGCGGATGTCGTCGACGACGTCGGGAAAGTATTTGCGGTAATTCTGTTCGCTGACATAGCCAAGATGCGGCGTGATCACGACATTATCCATTTTCCGGAATGGATGATCGAGCGGCAATGGTTCGACGTCGAACACATCGAGCCCCGCGCCGGCGATTGCATGGTTTTCAAGCGCCGCGATCAACGCCTTCTCATCGACGATCGGCCCGCGCGCGGTATTGATCAGATAGGACGTCTTCTTCATCAGGCCGAGTTCCTTTGCACCGACCAGGCCGCGCGAACGATCGCTCAGCACAACGTGGATGGTGACGAAATCGGAATTGCGGAACAGGTCCTCCTTGGATACGTAGTCCGCCCCCGCAGCCTTCGCCTTGTCCTCGGTGAGGTTCTGGCTCCAGGCGATGGTCTTCATGCCGAAGGCCTTGCCGACTGCGGCGGAACGTTGGCCAAGCTTGCCCAGCCCCAGAATGCCAAGCGTCAGGCCTTCGAGGTCGCGGCCGATGGTTACCTGCCAGGGAGCGCCGGCCTTGAGGCGCGCGTTTTCGAAGCCGATCCGGCGGGTCAGTTCCAGTATCAGGCCGAAGGCGATGCCCGTGGTCGGGCTGCCGGCGGAAGCGGTTCCGCAAACGGTCACGCCACGCTCGGCGCAGGCCTTCACGTCGAATGAATTGTTGCGCGCGCCGGTGGTAATCAGCAGTTTCAGGTCGGGGAGCGCCTCGATCACCTTGCGTGGGAAGGCGGTGCGCTCTCGCATGCCGACGACGATGGCAAATCCTTGCAGGGCCTTGACGACGGCGTCCGGCCCGCCGAGCGGAGCATTGAACACCTTGATCTCGACGTCTTTGGCGATTGCCGACCAGTCGGCCATTTTCATCGCAATGTTCTGGTAGTCGTCCAGAATGGCGGCCCGAACCATGCCCGTTATGCTCCCTGCGTGCGCCCGCTTTTGCGGCGCGCCAATTTAGGGCGGGCAAACCGAAAAGATAGGGGGGTTATCAGGCCGCTGGCGGGAGGCCGTGCTTGGCACGCCAGGCTGGGCCGGGCCCGCGCATATAGTGCAATTCCGGCCGATACGGCCGGACGGCGTCGCGGGTCACTTCGCGCCAGAAGCTGGCAAAGAAGCTGCCGAAAGCGGTGAACGGGCGAGGCAGCAAAGCGATTGCGGAACCCGAGATAGCCAATATGGCTCGACCCATGACACAGCTCCCACGCCGGCCGATTGCCGAAGTCCGGTCCAGCTACCTCTTGGTCGCCCCGTCGGGTGACCAGGTTCACGGAGAGCGATCATGGCGTCACAGCGGTTAAAAACCGGTACCTGAACGGCGCGCGGGCGGCATTTTTACAATCAGCCTTTCCAGAGCTTTACTGACGCCGCGCGCAAAAGGCCGCGGCCTTGCTCTTTCGGAGTTCCGCCGCTACATCAGCCCCGCATTTCCCGACAAAGCGTGCGGTGGCGCGTGAGCGTGCGCGCGCTGATTCGGGCGTCAATCGCAGGGGTTTCGAAGGTTCGATGAACGGTCGTCAATTCATCTATCACATGCAGGGTCTGACCAAGACCTACCCGCCGGCCAAGAAGGTATTGGATAACATCCATCTTTCCTTCTATCCCGACGCCAAGATTGGCGTGCTTGGCGTCAACGGTTCGGGCAAATCGACGCTGCTGCGGATCATGGCCGGCATCGACAAGGACTTTACTGGCGAAGGCTGGGTCGCCGAGGGTGCGCGCGTCGGCTACCTCGAGCAGGAACCGCAGCTCGATCCGAAGAAAACCGCCCGCGAAAACATCATGGAGGGCGTTGCCGCCAAGAAGGCGCTGCTCGACCGTTACAACGAAATCGCATCGAACTACTCCGACGAGACCGCCGACGAGATGGCGAAGCTCCAGGACAAGATCGACAGTCAGAATTTGTGGGATCTGGACAGCCAGGTCGACTTGGCGATGGATGCGCTACGTTGCCCGCCCGATGACGCCGACGTAACCAAACTATCCGGCGGCGAGCGCCGCCGTGTCGCGCTGTGCCGGCTTCTGCTCGACCAGCCCGAGCTGTTGCTGCTGGACGAACCCACCAACCATCTGGATGCCGAAAGCGTGAATTGGCTGGAAGGCCACCTGCGCAACTATCCGGGGGCGATCCTGATCGTCACCCACGACCGCTACTTCCTCGATAACGTCACCGGTTGGATCCTCGAGCTCGACCACGGCCGCGGCATTCCTTACGAAGGCAACTACACCTCGTGGCTGCATCAGAAGCAGAAGCGGCTGGAGCAGGAGAGCCGCGAGGACGAGGCGCGCCAGCGTACGTTACAGCGCGAAAGCGAATGGATTTCATCCTCGCCGAAAGCGAGACAGGCGAAATCAAAAGCGCGCTATCAGCGCTACGAAGACCTGCTCAAGATCGCCAATGCTAAGCAGAACACGGTCGCGCAGATCACCATTCCCGTGGCCGAACGGCTCGGCCAGAACGTGGTCGATTTCGATCATCTCACCAAAGGCTTCGGCGACAACCTGCTGATCGACGATCTCACTTTCAAGTTGCCCCCCGGCGGTATCGTCGGTGTGATCGGGCCAAATGGCGCCGGCAAGACAACGCTGTTCCGCATGATCACCGGTCAGGAGAAACCGGACAAAGGCACCATCAAAATCGGCGAGTCGGTGCATCTGGGCTATGTCGACCAGTCGCGGGACAGTCTCGACGGCAAGAAGACAGTTTGGGAGGAGATCTCCGAAGGCAATGACATGATCCTTCTCGGCAAGAAGGAGATGAATTCGCGCGCCTATTGCGCGTCGTTCAATTTCAAGGGCGCTGATCAGCAAAAGAAAGTCGGCACCTTGTCGGGCGGCGAGCGCAACCGCGTGCATCTCGCGAAGATGCTCAGGTCGGGCGCGAATTTGCTGCTGCTTGACGAGCCTACCAACGACCTCGACGTCGATACGTTGCGCGCGCTGGAAGAGGCTCTGGAGGATTTCGCCGGTTGCGCGGTGATCATCAGCCATGACCGCTGGTTCCTCGACCGCATCGCCACGCATATTTTGGCATTTGAAGGCGACAGTCACCTGGAATGGTTCGAAGGTAACTTCCAGGACTATGAAGCTGACAAGATGCGGCGGCTGGGGACGGATTCGGTCATTCCGCACCGGCTCAAGTACAAGAAGTTCTCGCGCTGAATGCGGGCCGCACGAATGGTCGCGTTATCGCCGGGCTTGACCCGGCGATCCGCGAGGTCTCTCAATCGTTGCAAACACATGGATTGCCGGGGTCTCGCCGCTGCGCGCCGGCAAGGACATCAGATGAGTCGTATCGCATTACTTGCATTTCTTCTTTGCGCGGCGGCAACGGCATGTGCGCACGCGGCCGATGCCGCGTTCCAGCAATGGCTCGCGCAGCAGTGGCCGGCGGCACAGGCGCTCGGCGTATCCCGCGCGACTTTCGACGCCGCAACGCGCGGTCTTGAGCCCGATCTTTCGCTTCCCGATCTCGCCATTCCCGGCCAGGCGGAAAAAGCTCCGCAACAGCCGGAATTCGTGCAGACGCCGTCGCAATATTTGCGCGAACCGACCTTCGATCGCCTCGCCCTGCGCGGACGTCAGCTCGCCGTGCAATATCGCGACACCCTGACGCGCATCGAAAAGGAGTTCGGCGTGCCTGGCAATGTCGTTCTCGCGATCTGGGGCCGCGAGACCGATTTTGGCGGCGAGCGGCAGCCTTACGACGCCATCCGCGCGCTGGCGACGCAGGCTTACATAGGCAAGCGCAAGGATTTCTTCCGCAACGAGTTCCTGCACGTATTGAAGATGCTGCAAGACGGGGTGCCGCGAGCCGACTTGCGTTCGTCCTGGGGCGGCGCCATGGGGCTCACCCAGTTCCTGCCATCGGAATTCTACAAATACGCGGTGGATTTCGACGGCGACGGCCGTGCCGACATATGGCACTCGGTGCCGGATGCGCTGGCGTCGGCGGCAAAGCAACTCGCGGGAAAAGGCTGGCGCGCCGGCGAGCCTTGGGCGATCGAGGTTCGTGCCCCGGCTAATGCCGATTGCAGCGTCGGCGTACCCGAAGTGACTAAACCGGTAGGCGAGTGGGTTAAACGCGGCTTCATTCCCGCGTCTGGCCGCAAGCTCAGTGCCGTGGAATTATCGTATGACGCCTCGTTGCTGCAGCCCGAGGGCAGCTACGGACCGTCTTTCCTGACGCCCAGGAACTATTTCGTGCTCAAGGACTATAACTTTTCGGATCTCTACGTGCTGTTCGTCGGTCATCTCAGCGAGCGCATCGCCGGCGGGCGGCCTTTCGAGACACCATGGAGCAAGAACGTCCAGCTCAAGACCACCGACGTGGAAACGATGCAGCAGCGTCTCACTGCTCTCGGTCTCTACAAGGACAAGATCGACGGCAAGGCGGGCATGTTTACGCGCGCTGCGCTCGGCGCCTACCAGAAGAAAAATGGACTGAAGGTCGACTGCTGGCCGACCGCCGCGGTGCTCGATCATATGCGGCGATGATATGCGTGTCCCGGGGCTCAGCTCAGCCCGGCACACACCGTGTCCGTAGAAAGAATCTCAGTCGCAGACTTGCACGCGGCGCATGCGATAGGCGTAACCGTCCCAAACCTGCTGACGTTCGGTATGGCAGACCGGGCCGTCGACATAGGCCGGGGGCGGCGGGGCCACGTAGACCGGCGCCGGCTCGACATAAACCGGCGGGCGGCTGTTGGCGATTGCGGAGCCGACGATGGCGCCGGCGGCAAGGCCACCAACCACACCGGCGGCAACGCCGCAGCCGTTGCAATAAGCCAGTGCGGGAGACGGCAACGCCGCGGCCAGGGTGCCGGCCGCGGCGAGCGCAATGATGGTATTCTTCATAGGTGTCCTCTCGGGCCAATGTCCTTTGGCGCCGATCATCCACCCAAAATCGTTACGCGATCTTTAAGGGCAGATGAACCGCGGGCGGCTCCAGCCAACGAAATTGCCGTAAGCATCGCGGAGCGGCCGCCGCGCCCAGTAGCCACCGGGGCAAGCAGCCGGATAGGGGGCACCGTAGCCTTCGTAAACGACATAGCCGGGGGCCGGCGCGTAAGCCGGGTAAGCCGGTGCGCTATTGGCAATCGCACCACCAATGATGGCGCCGCCGATCACGCCGGCCGCGACACCCGCGCCGACCGCGCAGCCATAGCAGCGGGCGTCGGCCGTGGTCGGGGCGCTCAGGGTGCCGACCGCCAGAGTGGCCGCCGTCGCGAGCGCGAACATTGTCTTTTTCATTGATGTTCCCTCCAGGTCAGGTCGGCAGGGCCAACCATGTGAAGTCTGACTAAACCCAGGTCCCCGTGCCGGGACAGAGACCGTTCCAATATGTCGGAAATTTGTTGAGCGCCGGCCCGCCCCTCGTCTCAAAAAACCCGAAGATGTTCGCGAATCCGAGTCTTTTCTTTCTACATGCTCGACTTTCGCTGATTTGGCTAGACCCTAGCCGCAGACCCGCACGGGCCGAACTCGCCAGCCCCAACCATCCCAAACCCGCTGACGGGTCCAGTAACAGCCGCCGTAACCGCCATAGCCGCCATAGCCGCCATAGCCGTTGTAGGCGTACGGCCCGGGTGCGTAGGCATAATACGGCCCGTGTCCGATCGCCGAGCCGATGATGGCACCGGCGGCAAGTCCGCCGATGATGCCGGCAGCCCACGCGCCTCCGCGCGCTTCGGCCGGCTGCGGGGCGGCGATGGCCGCAATTCCAAGGGTTGCGGCGGCCGCGATAGCAGTCAGTGTTCTGGTCATCTTAGTCATGGCGCACCTTTCTCTGGTTCGCTGGGATCGTATGCATTCAACGACCGTCCCAATCGCTTCCTGCGTATTTCCGCCCGGCATCAACCATTTGTGTCGATGCGAGGTTCCCGTTTTTCGCGTGAACAACGGGTGAATGAACCATTTGGAAACGGCCCAACTGCCTGTTTGTGCGAATTAAATTTTGGCAATGCTTGCGGCGACAACGAGGCGGCTACTACGCGTGCAACGTGTGGCTAAGGGGCGAGGCGGCCGAGCACACGTTGCAGGATATTGGCCTGGCCAATGCGCGCCGCCGAAGGCCCCGCGATTTTTCTGGTGCGGTCGTGCGAGGCCGTGACGCGACGCGATCGCGATTTGCTGCCGTGCGTTTTTACAGGTTGGCGTGCCTTGGCTTTGGTCGCGTGGCCGCGCGCCTTGCGGTGTTTTCGCTGGCGCAGCGCCTCCCGGCCGACATTGCGCAGGAATAATTTTTCCAGCGGATAACTCAGCCGCCGGACCGCCGCCGACAGAGGCAGCCACTCCACCGCCATGATGTCTTTCATCAGGTCACGGCTTGGATTGACGGCCGCCTGCATATGCCAGAATTGCACAACCTTTGGCCGGCCGCGCGCGCGGTAGGTAATGGCGCCAAGGAACTCGCGCACACGCACTCGATGCCCGGTCTCTTCAACGACCTCGCGGCGTGCGCCGGCGAGCGCGCTTTCATTGAGCTTGAGTTTCCCGCGCGGCAGGACCCAATGCTCATCTTTTGCGCGCTGCACGACGGCGATCAGCGGGCGCGCGCCGTTGCGCACCACGATTCCTCCGGCCGCATGGATAGTCTTGCGCGCCATGACCGCTCAATGCCTCGAACAATTCGTTTAGCAAAATTGTGTCGGCGCATGCAGAGAAATCCATTCGGCTGATGTGTGCCTGTGGGCAACTCATGGAGGGCGGCGAACGTCACAATTCTGTCGTGCCTCCCGCCGGCTGCCCGCGAAAGCGCCTTAATTGAATTTTAGCCCGGCTTCTTTCGCGATCTTGAGGTTGAGTGCAATTTCGCGCCTGATCATGGCGTCCATCTCGCTCGGCGTGAGCGGCGCCGGTTCGCCGCCCTGCACGGTCAGTTTCTGTTGCACTTCCGGCAACGCCAGCGCCTTGGTCGTTTCCGTATAGAGACGTTCGACGATCGGTTGCGGCGTTTTCGCCGGCACCAGCATGCCGTTCCAGTAGTTAAAGTCGGAATCCTTGTAGCCCGCCTCCAATGTCGTGGGGATGTCGGGCAAGGCCGGCGAGCGTTTGGCCGAGCTGACTGCGAGCGGGATCAATTGCTTGTTCTGGATAAAAGGCAGCCCCGACGAAATCCCGATGAAAATGAAATCGACTCGGCCGGTCATCACCTCGGTGAGTGCTTCTGGTCCGCCGCGGAACGGCACGTGCGTCGCCTGCAAACCCGCGCTGACGATGAATCGCTCTGCCGCCCAATGGGTCGCGCTACCGACGCCGGCCGACGCGAAACTCATGCCCGAGGATTTTGCCTTTGTGACCAACTCCTGCACCGTCGCGATGCCTTTTGACGGTGCAACGAGCAGCACGTTCGGCACGCTGCCAAAGCAGGCCACGGCGGCGAAGTCATTCGCGGCATCGTAAGGCAGGTTCGGATAGGCGGCTGGCGCGCCGGAATGCGCGGCCGCGTTGATCAGCAGCGTGTAACCGTCGGGCTCGGCCTTCGCCACCGCGGCGGAGCCGAGACTACCGCCGGCGCCGCCACGGTTCTCCACCACAATGGTCTGTCCGATCTGGCGCGACAGCGGGTCGAGCACGATACGGCCGAGGATGTCGATGGTGCTGCCGGCGGAGAACGGAACGATGGCGCGGATCGTTTTTCCCGCCGGCCAGGCGGTTTGCGCGAAGGTGGCACGCGGCAGCGCCGGCGCGGCAAACGCACCGGCTGAAAGTTTGAGGAAGCGGCGGCGGTTGTGCGTGGTCATCGTGTTTCCCCCGGTTGTGCGCCTTTGCGATGCATCGTTTGCGATCGTTGAGTTCGGCGCAGAACTATAGCAAGTCGCTGCCGTGTTGCACCTCATCGTGGATGCGCGGGGCCAAGCCACCGCATACACCCGAGTGTGCAACAATGCTGTTGCACACCTCTCGCCGCCGTGGCCTATTTCGCCGGTCGAAAACGGGGAGAACACGCATGCCGAACTTTACCTGGGATCATGTTCATCTGCGCACGCCGGATCCCGAGGGCACGGCGCAATGGTTCGAGCGTATGTTTGGCGCCGAGGTGATCCGCTCGATGCAACAAGGCAAACCGCGCATCGACATCAAGCTTGGCGGCGCCATGATTTTCACCGCGCAAGTCAATCCGGGTGATGGCGTGAATCCGGCGCCCACGACCCCCTATCAGGGCCTCGACCATTTCGGGTTTGCGGTCTCGGGCATCGACGCGATTGCGGCGGATCTCAAGAAAAAGGGGGTCGAGTTCACCCAGGAGCCGCATTCACCGCGTCCCGGCATCAAAATCTGCTTTTTGCGCGGCCCCCAGGGCATTTCGATCGAGCTGCTCGATCGGGACCCGAAATACGCCTGATATTTCCGACACGTGCGCGCCATTATTGTTTGGGACAAGCCGGCAGTGCCGGTTGCCTGTCAGGGCGGCGTGCACATAAAAGAAACAAGGCCGTGGCGGCAGGAGGTTGCATGCGGGCGTTCGGACTGGCGGTTGTCGCGGCGGTAATCATGACGGCGGCCGCGGCCGCCGACGAGCGGTTCGAGCGCAGTCTCGCAATGCTGGCGCCGGCCGAGCGGCTGGAGCAACTCTGCGACTACACGGCGATGACACGCATTCGCGCCGAGAAAAAAGAGTTCCGTCCCGACCGCGCGGTGGCGAATGCAATGGCGGAACCGCGCGAGAATGGCGATACGCTGGAAGTCACCGGCGGGGCCATCCGCAGCAAGAAAAAATGGTATGCCCTGACCTACCGTTGCACGGCGACGCCAGATCACCTGAAGATCGTCACATTCAACTATGTGGTCGGCGAGGAAATTCCCGAAGCCAAGTGGGCATCGTTCGGCCTGTGGGAGTAAACGCGGCCTGTGCCACTATTGATGCTGCACCATGACCTTGGTGCCGAGCGGTACGCGCGAATAAAGATCTATCACATCTTCATTGACCATCCGGAAGCAACCGGATGACACCGCTTGACCGATTGTCTCGGGAGCGTTGGTGCCATGAATGCGATAGACGGTCGCGCCGATGTAGAGCGCGCGCGCGCCGAGTGGGTTACCCGGACCGCCGGCCATCCAGCGCGGCAGGTAGGGTTGACGTGCGATCATCTCCGGCGGCGGTGTCCAGTCGGGCCACTCTGCCTTCTTGCTGATGTTATGAACGCCGCCCCACTGGAAACCGTCGCGGCCAACCCCGACGCCATAACGCATCGCAACGCCGTTGCCCATGATCAGATAGAGGTAACGGTCGTGCGTATTCACAATGATGGTGCCGGCCGGCTGCTCAGTCCGATAGTACACCGACTGACGGCGCAGTTCGGGCGCCAGATCCCTGTCGCGCGCGGTGTGATCGATGCCGGGATCGACGTCTTCCATCGTCGGGTTTGACGATGGCATCAGTGGCGCGGCGAACGCCGGAACAGGTCCCAATAGCAACAAGAGAGCAAAAGCGCGCAGCAGAAACATATTTATTCCCCCGATAATGGGCTCGCCGCCCCTCAGTGTTTGTCTTTGATGTGAGTTTGTGGCCGGTCGGAGCCGCGTGCTGTCTCTGTATGCCAGCGGCCCTTTTCGTCTTCATATTCGATGGTTTCGGTGTGGCCGGGTACGGTCTGTTCTGCGGCAGCCGCTTGCGCGGCGGCGAGGGCGTCGGCATGGGTCGCGAAGGGTTCTGAGAAGACCCCGTCGACTTTGTAGGCCCAGCCGCCGTCGTGCTCGACAATCTCGTAGGTTACTTCCGCCATAGCTCACCCCGAAAACCTGGAAGGTGCTCCGATAACGTAACGCTTTCAGTGATGGTTGCGCCAGTCACAAGAAAGATGGGTGGCAAAGGTTACCGCCAGCCCGGTCTCTTCTCATTACAACCAGATTTGTGGCCCTGTCAGGGCATTAAAAATCGAAATCCAGGCCAAACCGTCGCGTCACCACTTTACGGGTCTTCGGCGGCACCGATTTGAGTATCGCGCGCGCCCATGGACATCCCAGTCCGCGATCAACTGCCGGCAAACACCGTGCGCCGCACAACTTCGACGATAACCACCAGCGCCAGCAGACTGCCGGAGGCGAGCAGGGCGCTACGCGCGCGCCGCATGCCGGCTGCACTGCCGGACAAGCCTCCCTGCATCGCGATGAGCCCCAGTGGCAGAAAGGTGACGATCGCGAACACCGCCGCGACGATGTTGAAGGAGCTGGCGTCATAAAACAGCGAAACCAGGCTTGCGCCCCAGAGCGCCAGCATGACCGCGCCAGCGAGCATGTAACGCGCGCGCAATCTCCGGGTGACATTTGCCGGCAGCGGTTCTTTCACGATTCAGCTTCTGCGTTGGCGCTTCAAGCGATCAATGTATTCCTCGATTTCCGGCGGAAGTGATTGCAAGCCGTACTGTGCTGCCGACGACAATACCGGCCGCCACTGCGAACCCTTCAGGAAGCCGGGCTCGCCGCCCGGCGGGATGACGCGATCGAAAACGAGGACCAGCAGCACGGCGAGAAGGATGATGCGGAAGGCTCCCAGCAGCGCACCGACGATGCGGTCCGGAATGCTGATATCGGGCCCGACCATTTCACTCACCGCCAACCGCAGCAGCGCGCTGATTGCAGCGCCGGCCGCGACGAAGACGGCGACGAACACGAGCCAGGTCTGCGGCGTCGGCATTTTCAGATAAGTCGTGAGCAGAGGCGTCATCCTCGGTGCTGCCGCCACCGCGACGCCCATCCCGGATACGTAGCCGACGATCGTCGCCAGACTGCGCAGGAAGCCGGTCATGAACCCCATGACGACGGCGACGAACAGGCAGAAATAAATGGCGAGATCGAACGGATTGGTCGAAAAGAAGTCCATTGCGGTTTGCCCGAACCGGACTACGCTTTGCGCGTTTTGCGTTCTGAGGGAGACCGTACATGGCGTTTGCAGTCACAAGCAACAGTTTCAAGGACGGCGACTATCTGCCTAAGGATTTCATCCTCTCGGCGGATTTCGGCTTTGGCTGTGCCGGCGGCAACAGGTCGCCGCACCTCAAATGGTCGGGCGCACCTGCGGGCACTAAAAGCTTCGCCATCACTTGCTACGATCCGGATGCGCCGACCGGTTCGGGCTTCTGGCATTGGCTGGTGGTCAATATTCCTGCGGATGTGACCGAACTTGCGCTGGGTGCGGGCAGCGCGGGCGGCAAGTTGCCGGCCGGCGCGCTGCAGACGCGCACGGATTTCGGTGCTCCCGGCTACGGTGGTCCGTGTCCGCCGGAGGGCGACCATCCGCACCGCTATCTGTTCACGGTTTTCGCGGTGAAAGCCGACAAACTCGATGTGAAGGCCGATACGTCAGCCGCGGTTGTCGGGTTCAATCTGCATTTCAACACGCTGGCGAAGGCGGAGATCATGGGGCTGTTCAAGCGGTGAGGATGGCCGTTACGGCGTCACGGCAAAAGTGACCATATCCCGCCAACTTAGACGCGCTCGACCCGCGCCGCATAGCAGCCTGGCGCGGCAAAATGGATGTGGAGATACCGGGTGCGCGGCTCGGCGAACTGCCGCTCGATCGCCTCTTCCAGCCAGACGCCCTCGATCAATTCCCAGCCGGTCATCATTCCATTGTCGTCGAAGCCACGCACCGCGAGCGTGCGCCGGCGCAACAGGTCGGGCACGGCGCCGATCGCGTCGAAAGTCTTTTCGCCTTCGCGCACGTAGATCGCAAAGCGCATCCGGTAGGGCGACGCAACGGCGTGGTGCTCATAGTTGACCAGGATGACTTCATCGCCCGGCGTTGCGTCGGTGAGACTGACGCGGCACGGGGAGGGTCCATCCGCGATTTTTCGCAAGGCGCCCTGCGCCGCAAGCTCTGCGTCCGATAGCGCGAAAAGGTGAGAGAATTGGCGGGCCTCGAGGCCGCGAATGCGGAAGCTCATCGTGTCCTCCATGATCGCGCATGAAGATCATGCGCAAGCTATTGAGGACAATGAGAGTGCCGGTGGCGCACAGACACCCGATTTACCCACCCGATTTCTGGAAACGAAGCTCAGCCGTTCAGATCGTCCGATAGCCGCCGTCCGCCATCACGATCGAACCGGTGACATAGGCCGCGAGGTCGGAGGCGAGGAAAACCGCCGGCCCGGCGATGTCCTCCGGCGTGCCGGCGCGGCCAAGCGGCGTGTGGTCAAGAAAGGTCTTTACCAGCCCGGGATTGTTGGCGCGCACTTGCGCGTTGAGCGCGGTCTCGATGAAGCCCGGACCGATGGCATTGACGCGCACGCCGTCCTTGCCAAGCTCGGCGGCGAGCGCACGGGTGAAGCCGAGCACGCCATGCTTCGAGGTCGTGTAGGCCACAGAGTTCGGCGTGCGCACATGCATAAACGACTGGATCGATGCGATGTTGACGATGCGCCCCTTGGTCGCGCGCAACGTGTCGAGGAAGGCGTGCGTCACGTTGAACATGCCGTTGAGGTTGATCGCCATGATGTCCTGCCAATCCTTGAGGAAGACATCCGGATCGGCGGTGAAGGCGTTGCGCCGGTTGATGCCCGCATTGTTGACGAGGATCGAGACCTTGCCGACTTTTGCGGCAACCTCGGCGGCCATCGCCTGGCAGGCGGCGCGATCCCTGACGTCGAGCGTGAAATGGTGCGCCTTGCTGCCCGCTTTGCGGATGTCCGCGGCCGTTGCGGCCGCCGACTCGCCATTGATGTCGAACGCGACGACCTGCGCGCCCTCGCGGCCATAGGCTTGCGCGATACCGCGGCCGATGCCGGAACCTGCGCCGGTCACGACAGCGATGTGGTTTTGCAGAAGTCCGGGCATTGTGTGGTTCCTCTCGTTCTCGAGAGCAAACATAGCGATCATTTTCTGCCGAGGCGAAACCTCTAGCATTCGCACGAAGGACACTTGACCGGCTAGTAAAATTATCCTAGGATAAAAAACCTATAACAATCAGGCCCTTTCAATGCTCAGTTTGACCGATTTTGAGGAAGTCCTTCATTTGCGCCGCGAATTTAATGCGGCTCGTGACGAGTGGAAACGTACACTTAGTGACTATTATGCCCGCAAGTTTGATCCGGACCAGCCAAGGGTGCCTGCAGGAAGTAGTGAGGGTGGGCGATGGACCAGCAGCGAAAGCGGTTCTAGAGATACTGCCGATGTCACAGCCATCCTTGAAAGGGCAAAAAGTCTTGCAGCAAGTCACGCTGAAATGGGCAGGTGCGTTGACCTCTGTTTGCCACTTCTGAATCGATTTCAAGCTCCCGGGAGCAATCGAAACGAGTTCGACTTTCGCAAGTGCTTAAATGCATGCCTCGGCCTGAATCGGTAAGGAGATTCGTGGTGAATATTGATCTTGCACGTCATGTTGCCCGGGTTGCATTTCGTAGCTCGCGCGAACTCGGCGAACTTGTTCCTTTTTTGAAAGACCAGTTGGGCCCAGAAGAGTATAAAATGTATGCAAAAGCGATCGGATCGGCAGTTGCAGCGATTCAGCTCGATCTGATGAACAAGCTCATCGCGGATCACCCCGGACTTGAAGCGGAGATTGAGGCAAGCATCAAGAAATTTGGACGATACCTTTAACGACGGGATGCGATGCGCAAGCCTAGTCAGGTGAAAGCATCGCGTCTTAGTCCACCCTACAGTTGCTCAAATACGTGCCTCGGCTAACATCGGGGCAGAGGAGCCAATCCGAT